>Ga0209008_1000003_pt1 | contig 266883 bp, 217 predicted proteins | sample JacPin_JW_Ref_O3_FD_187963 | JGI IMG/M metagenome (GOLD analysis project Ga0209008, IMG submission 187963) | Forest soil microbial communities from Algoma, Ontario, Canada - Jack Pine, Ontario site 1_JW_Ref_O3 (SPAdes) (version 2) | ecosystem: Environmental > Terrestrial > Soil > Boreal... | reverse complement strand
ACCCTCCTGCGGGGGGGTAAGAAGGCCAGTCGAAGACTACGACTTTGATAGGCGGGAGGTGGAAGCGCAGTAATGCGTGTAGCTAACCCGTACTAATCGGCCGTTCGGCTTAACCATAAAACTTTCCTAAACCGTCGCTTTACCCTGAGAGACCCGCTCAAGCGGGTGTCGAAGGGCACGGCGGAGGAAAGACGCACTTTTCGCATTGACTACGATCAAGCGAATGGGCGGTTTGTTGTTACCAACTTCCTTCAGTTGCTCATCGAAACTCTGAAATTCGATTTCGAGCCGCGGCGTTCACGTCGCGATTCGAATTCCGATCTCCAGTTTCGATGCACAAGTTTCCTGGTGGTCTTACCGCAAGGGTCACACCCGTTCCCATCCCGAACACGGAAGTTAAGCCTTGCCGGGCCGATGATACTGCGCTGGAAACGACGCGGGAACGTAGGTCACCGCCAGGATTAAACTCAAAAAAGGCTCCGAGCGATCGGAGCCTTTTTTATTTCTGATTCCACCTTGGCGTTACACTTCGCCAACTGCGCTACGGAGGAGTCTCCCGCGAAGCTCTCTTCGACGATCTGACGGTTGATCGCGACGGTCCAACGTCGCCGTCTCTTACTAGAAGTGTCCATCTATTCCTCGTGGGTACTTCTTTCGTGCCCACGATCACCACCACTTATCTACCCGCATTTCGTCCAGACCGTGCGAAAGCGACGCTTACTTACACTTTCAGCACGGGAGATCAGCTGTGAAAGCGAAAAGCGAATTCACGGTAATAATCGAGCGTGACGAAGATGGATATTATGTCGCGCACGTTCCGGAGCTGGGCGGCTGTTACACCCAAGCGAAGAACCTGGATACGCTAACGAAGCGAGTCCGGGAAGTCATCGAACTTTGCCTCGAAGACGGTGATTCGGCACAGCCCATGGAGCTCGTGGGGGTTCAACGCATCACCGTATGACCCGCTGATTTACCACAGCGCAGCACATACCTCGCTCGACAGACCGGGCACCTCTATTTCCGTTTCAAGAAGCCGAGCGTGTCCAGCCACTTTAGAAATTGGTCGGGCCAGCCTGCGATTGCACCGGTGTTTGCGCTGCGTACGCCGAAGCCGTGCCCTACGCCGGTGTAAACGTGCAATTCCGCGGTCACGCCGGCGTGTTTCAGTTGGATGAAAAGTGCAGGGAGGCCTTCGGAGATACCCGCACGGTCGTCTGCGCCACAGAGCAGAAACGCCGGCGGTTCGTCCCTCGGTACTGGCAGATCCGGCGGCAGGCCCGGATAAATGAGCGCCTGAAAGGCGGGCTTCGAGCTTTGGCTATCGATGGGATCCGCCGCAGCAGCGTTGCCTGCATCGAATTGCGTCGCGGCTGGGGCTGCAACATCCCCACCGGCAGAAAAGCCCATCACGCCGACACGCTGCGGGTCCACGCCCCATTCCGCCGCGCGGCTGCGCATCACGCGGATGGCCCGCTGCATGTCCGGCAGCGAATTCCCTTCGACCGTGTAGGTCGACCCCGCCGCGCGCGCCAGGCGATATTTCAGAACGAAGCCCGCGACGCCGTGTTTGCTGAGCCATTGCGCGACGGCGTACCCTTCGTGGTCCATCCACAATTCCGCGTTGCCGCCTTCTGGCGCGATTACCACAGCAGCGCCCGTGGCCGTTTCTTTCGGCGGCAAGTACACCGTGATCGAAGGCTGGTATACGCTGGAAATCACGTGCTCGCCGTCCGGCGTGATTCGAATTTTTTCCGGCGCGGTCTTGCCTTCGGAGCCGGGAGCGCCATTCGGCCACAGCGGCACCACGACATTCTGTTCCGCGGCCAGTGTTACCCGTGAGAATACGTACATCAGCATCACAACGTAGACAGTTGTTCGCTCGATCTTGCGGCTACGAAGTTTTTCCACGTACGAATCCCCTGGCGACGGAAATCGCGCGTGCCATCTTACTCGAAGCATCGCGAATGCTGGAACTGGTGCATTCGCAAGCCTGGTCGGCGTCTTTGTCGCGTCGGTCCTACACCCTCCAGAATTCGATCCTTGCGACCGACTCGTGCAGGAGCTAGCATAAAACCAAGATGACTCTTTACAGCTATCCCATAACCATTGAAAAAGAAGGTAAGCAGTACTACGCCTACAGCGACGACTTCCCGGGCGTTTACGGCCTTGGCAAGACGATGGAAGCTGCCAAACGCAGCATTCTCGAAGCGATGCGCGTTTATATTGAACAATGCCGCAAGACTCGCAGACCCATTCCAGCGACGCGGACGGTATATGCCGAGACCGTGACCTTAGCCCTCGAATAAATGCCGAGAGCCGCTGAGCTGCTTCGGTTTCTGCAGCGGCAGGGCTATCGAAGAACTCGCCAACCTGGTTCAGATCTAGTCCTTGAACATTCTGAACGGCCTTTGCTGGTGGTTCCGGTGCATCGCGGAGATCTTCCGAAGGGTCTGTTCATGAAAATTCTTAAAGATGCAGGATTTTCGCTCGAGGAATTTCGCAGGAAATGAAACCGCGACCGCAGCGATTTCTCGCGACGATTTACAAAATCTGGATGATGCGGCACGTGGATGTGCCATCAGAAATTGCCGACGCTCTCATCAAGCAACTCCACAGCAGCAAACACACAGCAGCGTCCTCGAAGAAACGCAAGCAGCCGACGCCGAAACACATTCCCGTAGTCGCCTCGGTCAATCGCTGCTCCACGCGCAGTACGCTAGTTCCGGCCGGCGCCGGGCGTTACCGACTGCAAATCAACACGGCACTCCGTAAGGCAGGCGGCGCCGACGTCGGCGACATAATCGGCGTAACACTCCAGCTCGACACCGCGCCGCGCGATGTTCCCGTGCCCGCCGAGCTGACGTCCGTGCTCAAACAACATCCCAAAGCCCGCGAGGAATTCGACCAACTGCCGCCCGGCCATCGCCGCCAGCTTCTGCTGTATTATCTGCGCGCTAAATCGCCGAAGGCCCGGGCGCACGTCACCGAACGTTTCCTCGACCACCTGCACGAGCGCGCACTCCTGCGCCGCCCTAACCGAAAACCAAAGCCGAAGCCTGTCGCCGCACGGCACAAATAGCCGCGTGAATCACCCAGCTAACAAGCCGGAAGTGCGTGCCGCAGCGCCGCATCTGCGCTATCGTATTCTCCGATAAAAATATGTACGGGCAGAACATCCAACACTCCGAGCCGATTTTCCTGCTGCTGTTGCTGTGTATTGCCGTGCTCGCGACGCTCGCCAAGCGCTTCAAGACTCCTTATCCCATCGTGCTGGTAATTGCGGGCCTGTTTCTCAGCCTGATCCCACGCATGCCGCGCATCGAACTGAATCCGGAAGTGGTTTTCCTGCTGTTCCTGCCGCCACTACTCTTCTCGGCGGCGTTCCAGACTTCCTGGCGCGACTTTCGTTACAACATTTCCAGCATTTCGCTGCTCGCGCTTGGCCTGGTTTCGTTCACCGTGTATGGCGTAGCCTTCGCCTCGCACTGGATTTTGCCCGACTTCACTTGGAAGCTCGGCTTGGTTCTCGGCGCGGTGATCTGCACCACCGATGCCATCGCTGCTACGTCCATTACCCGCCGGCTGGGATTACCGCAAAGAGTCACCGACGTGATCGAAGGCGAGAGCCTGGTGAACGACGCCAGCGGCCTGCTCGCGCTGCAGCTGACCATCGCGATGGTGGTCACCGGGCATACGCCGTCGCTTCAGGAGCGCATGAGGCTGTTGCTCTACCTGATCGCCAGCAGCATCGTGATTGGCTTGGTAATCGCGAAGCTACTGGCATGGCTGATCAAGCAAATCACTGATGCGCCCGTGGAAATTACGCTCAGTATCATCACGCCGTACTTTGCGTATCTCGCGGCGGAAAGCGTGCACTCCTCGGGCGTACTAGCGACGGTGGTGTGCGGAATGTATTTAGGCCACGAGAGCTCGTTGTATTTTTCCACCCGCGCGCGGCTGCAGGGCGCGGCCGTGTGGGAAACTCTCAGCTTCGTGCTCAATGGCATCGTTTTTATTCTGATCGGATTGCAACTTCCTTACATCCTGGGCGAGATTCGCAATCACAGCCTCTTTCACTTGATCCTCATCGGCCTGCTGGTCAGCGCTGTGGTAATCGTCTTGCGGCTGGTTTGGATGTACCCCGGCGTCTGGGCGTCGAACTGGCTCCGACGCCACGCTCAACATCAGCAGGTCACAATGCCGAGCGCGGGAACTATCTTTATTGTCGGCTGGACGGGCATGCGCGGCGTCGTGGCGCTGGCTGCCGCGATTTCCTTGCCCCGGGCGCTGCAGGACGGCTCTCCCTTCCCACAGCGAAATCTGATTATTTTCCTCACGTTCTGCGTGATTTTCGTGACGCTGGTGTTTCAAGGCTTGTCGCTGCCGTTTTTCATTCGCCGCCTGGGCTTGGCCAGCGCTGTGGTGAAGAATCCGGAGGAGGAGCGCGCGCGCTACGCGATGATCGAGGCTGCGCTAGCCTATCTGGAACACGCGCGCGAACTGGACGAAGCCGGCTTTGCGCCGGTGTACAAGGATCTGATTCGCATACAAAAACATCACCTGAATTTATTGCCAGGTGATCGCACCGTAGAAACGGGCTACACGCCGGAAGATTACGTTCGTTATCGCGAGCTCACGAAGAATATCCGCGCCCTGCAGCGCGCGGCTCTGCTGAATATGCGCAATCACAATAAAATTAATGATGAAGTGTTGCGGCGGCTCGAGCAGGAACTCGATCTTTTCGAAATGCGCTATGCGAGTTCGCAGTAGAGTGGCGGGAGGATCCCCAGAAATGAAATTATTTTGTGCCTTGCTGATTTCGCTGGTGCTGGCGCCCGCTGGCTTTCCGCAAGCCAAGCCTGCGCAAACGAAAGCTGCCGACGCTGACCGGCTCGGGCTTACCTGCACGCAAATCCTGCAAATGACTTCCGCGGCGTGGGTGGCGCAATTCGCGGAAAAAGCCCGCACGTCAAACAACGCGGCTGGGGTGCCGACGGTTCGGGCCATCACCGTCTATGGAAAATGCTATGAAGCGCGCACGAGCCAGGTGGCCGCGTTACTGGGCAAAAGCGGCAGGGGACCGCTGATGGGCGCGCTGGGAAACTTCCGCGATTTTCAGCAGGCGTTAGATGATTTCACCGTGAAGGCTCTGGCCGCGTCGAGTAAAGCGCCCGGTACGCAGGAAGCCGCCTACGCCGCGCTTTACGAGAAACAGTTTCGTTACGAGTTCTACCAGAAGTACGCGCTAAGGCTTTCCGAAAACCGTCCGTTGACCGCCGAAGAAGCCCCCGAGTATTCCAAAGCCAAGAATCGGTTCGGCGAATTTCTCGGATTGCTGCCGGAAGATCAGGCGCACATCATCCACGCCGCCTTCAGCCACATTTTCGATTCGGGCCCGGTCAGCGACGTCACCAAGCTGGAGCTGTATCGCTTCGCCATCTCCGTTCTGGAATCGCCGAAAGACAAGCCCTTCTCTGCGCCGCCGTTTTGACCATCGCGCCGGTGTCTGCTAGGCTCGTTCGTTCCTTTCCTGGGAGAGAACAACTTGAAATCTCGGACCGTGTTTGCGCTCGCGTTGATCGCGGGTTTTTTCTGTGCTGGCGCACTCCGCGCCCAAGTGAACGATGGCACCAAGCAGCTTTCTCACGACATCTTCAAGCAGCTGGTTGAGATCAACACCACGGATTCCGTGGGCAGCACCACGATTGCTGCTGAGGCGATGGCCAAGCGCCTGCTCGATGCTGGTTTTCCTGCGAGCGACGTCCAAGTCCTGGGACCGAACGATCGCAAAGGCAACATGGTGGCGCGCATTCACGGCACCGGCGCAAAAAAGCCGCTGCTCTTCATCTGCCATCTCGACGTGGTCGAAGCGCGCCGCGCCGATTGGTCCATGGATCCGTTCCAGTTCATCGAAAAGGACGGCTACTTTTACGGCCGCGGCACGGGAGACATCAAGGACGGCGACACATTTCTCGTCACCACCTTCATTCGCCTAAAGCAGGAACATTACCAACCAGATCGCGATTTGATTCTCGCGCTCACCGCCGATGAAGAGGGCGGAGCGTTCAACGGCGTCGCGTGGTTGATCAAGAATCATCGCGATTTGATCGATGCGGAATACGTAATTAATCCCGACGCCGGTGACTTCGAACTCGACAACGGCAAACACTTGCTGGTCGGCATTCAAGCCAGCGAAAAGCTGTATCAGGATTTCGATCTGAAGGTTACCAATCCCGGCGGACACAGTTCGCTGCCCACTTCCGAGAATGCGATTTACCAGCTTGCCGGCGGCTTGACGCGCCTGGAAACATATCAATTTCCGTTCGAGCTCAACGAAGTCACGCGCGAATATTTCAAGCAGGAAGCAGACATCGTCGGCGGCCAAACCGGTGCGGACATGAAGAGTATCCTGCAAACGCCGCCGGATCCCGCCGCACTCGCGCGGCTTTCTGCGATTCCTTATTACAACGCGCGGTTTCGCACGACCTGCGTTGCCACGCGACTGGACGGCGGCCACGCCAACAACGCATTGCCGGGAATGGCGCGTGCCAATGTGAACTGCCGCATTCTGCCAGGCCATTCGGGAGACGAAATCGAAACCACGCTGGTGAAAGTGCTCGACGACTCGCACATCGTTGTCACGCATGCGCCCGGTCTTGCGTCCAGCGGTATACCCAACCCGCCATCGCCGCTGCGACCCGACCTGATGACCGCGCTGAAAAAGGTCGCGAATGAAATGTGGCCTGGCATACCGATCGTTCCCGTAATGGACGCGGGCGCGAGCGATGGCGCAATTTCCCGCGCGGCTGGACTTCCCACGTATGGGCTGCCCGGATTATTTATGGATGTGGACGATGATCGTTCGCACGGCCGCGATGAACGCGTGCGCGTCGCTTCCTTCTACGACGGCGTGGATTTCTACTATCGCCTGGTCAAAGCGCTCTCTTCTCCGCAATGATCGTCAACTGCAGAAGAATCGGCAGCGCGGGGATGGCGGATCGGCGCCGCAATCGAAAAACGAGTCAACAAACGAGTAGCAATTGAGCCAGTCATGAATTTCATGCGCAGCGGAATTCTGGCAGTCTCGCAGAATCAGTGGATGCGCGAACACGCGCCCCGCTTCGGATTCATGCGCCGCGCCGCCGCGCGTTTCCTGGCGGGGGAAGATGTGCAGGATGCCGTCACCGCCGCGCGCTCGCTTGCCGCGAATGGCATCCAGTCGGTGCTATCGCATCTGGGTGAAAATATTGCTAGCCGCGACGAAGCCGCGGAGGTGACGCGCCATTTTCTGGAGCTTTACGATCGCATACTCGGTGCCGGCATTCCGGCGGAAATCACCGTGAAGCTCAGCCAGCTCGGCCTCGACCTCGACCCGAACTTCTGCTACGAAAATCTCGCGAAGCTCATCGAAAAAACGCCTGCCGACAAAATCCTCTGGATTGACATGGAGGGAAGTCCTTACGTGGACGTTTCTCTGGAGCTCTATCGCCGCGCGCGCAAGGCCTACTCCAACGTCGGCATATGCCTGCAGGCCTATCTCTACCGCACGGAAAAAGACCTCGACACGTTGATTCCGGAGGGCGCGGCGATTCGCCTGGTGAAGGGCGCGTACAACGAGCCAGCGGAAATTGCCTTTCCCAAGAAGAAAGATGTGGACGAAAATTTCCTGCATCTCGCGCAGCGTCTGCTCAGCCCAGAAGCGCGGCGCGCCCGCGTGCGCGTGGCTGTGGCGACCCACGATCGTGCGTTGATCGCCAGAATAATTGCCTGGGCCGCGGATCAGCACGTGCCCAATAATTTGCTGGAATTTCAAATGCTTTACGGAATTCAGCGTGATGAGCAACTGCGACTGGTGCAAGCCGGATACCGCTGCGGCGTGCTGATCTCCTACGGCACGTTCTGGTTTCCCTGGTTCATGCGCCGCCTGGCCGAGCGCCCGGCGAACGTGTTGTTCCTCGCAAAAAACCTGTTCTCGAATTAAAGGCAGGATCTTCCTAGCGGGTTCGTTCGTCTCTTTCGATTTTTCCGTCGCGCAGCCGGATCACGCGATGCGCATGCGCCGCAATGTCTGATTCGTGGGTAACGAGGATGATGGTATTACCCTGCTCGTGCAATCGCGCGAACAGCGCCATGATTTCTTCGCCGGTCTGTGAATCAAGATTTCCCGTCGGCTCATCCGCCAGCAGTATGGAGGGGTTGTTCACCAGCGCGCGCGCAATCGCCACGCGTTGGCGCTGCCCGCCGGAAAGCTCATTCGGCTTGTGCATCATGCGCTCGCTCAAATCCACCTGCTGCAACGCCTTTTTCGCGCGTCCCAGGCGCTCTTCCGAAGCCGTGCCGTTGTAAATCATCGGCAATTCCACATTGTGCAGGGCGGTGGCGCGCGGCAATAAATTGAAGGTCTGAAAAACGAAGCCGATTTCCTTGTTGCGGATGTAGGCCAGCTCGTCGTCATCCAACTGGCTCACTAATCTGCCGGCCAGCCAGTAGCTGCCCTTCGTGGGAGTATCCAGGCATCCAATCAAATTCATCAGCGTGGATTTTCCCGAACCGGAGGGACCCATGATGGCGACGTACTCGCCCTTGTGAATCTCGATGGTGACGCCGCGCAGCGCGTGCAGCTTCTCCGCGCCCATTTCATACGTCTTCCACAGCTCCTCGGTCTGAATGACGATCCCTGTGTCAACGAGGTCCTGCCGGAAATTTTGCGACGGGGCGATTTCTTCCACGGCCATGTACAGGCGCTCCTGAATTCCTCTTACTTACGTCGCGGACTCTTCGCGCTTCGGCGTGGAATTATCCACTTTCACGGCGGCGCCCGGGCGCAGCGTGCGCAGAGCTTTATAATTGCCGATTACGATTTCGTCGCCTTCCTTCAGTCCGGTGGTAATTTCGATGTCCGTGACGCCGGTGATTCCCGTTTGCACCGGAACGAACTCCGCCTTCTTGCCGCGGATCACAAAAACGCCCTGCACGTCCACCTTCTGCTGCGCGTCGGCCGTAGCGGACGGCTTCGATGCCGCCAGGGTCACGTTGCTCCCGTGTTCCTTCTGCGCTTCTTCCAGATCTTTCTGCGTGCGCACCGCCAGCGCCTGAATCGGAATCGTCAGGATGCCCTTCTTCTGTTCCGTCTGAATCTTCGCGCTCGCGGAAAGCCCCGGGCGAAGATCGATCGGCGGATTATCAATCGTCACCACCACTTTGAAATCGCGCGCTTCCTGCGTGTTCGCGGTGGCCTGAGTGGTGGCGGCTTGTCCCGACGAGCGCAAAATCGCCAACTCGCCTACCTGGGTTACGTGCCCCTTGAAAATCCTTCCAGGGATCGCGTCAATGGTGACGTCGGCTGGATTTCCCTCGCGCACATTGGTGATATCGGTTTCGTCCACTTTCACTTCTGACGTGACCACGCTCATATCCGAGATGGTCATCAGGAAACTGCCTTCGGCGTTCTGGATCCCGGGCACCACGTTCTCGCCCACCCGTACCGCGATGTAACTCACGATCCCGTCAATCGGGGCCACGTAGGTGGTTTTCCGCAAGACGTCCTTGGTATGCTTCAGCACCGCGCTGGCCTGGTCCAGGTTGTACCGCGATTGCTCACGCCCCGCACGGCTTTGTTCCACTTGCGCCTTCAGCGCGTTCAGACCGGCGGAAGCGGCGTCGTAGGTGGCTTTGCTTGCGTCGTAATCCGATTTGGCGATGAGTTGTTCTTTATACAGCTGCTGCGCCCGCTCCCAATCGAATTTCGCCTTCTCCAGGTCCGCCTGGCGTTGCGCCAAGGTGGCTACCGCCGAGTCATAACTGGCAGCCGCGGCGCGCACGGATGCTTCGGTGGAATCAATCGCCGCCTGCTGCGCCTGCACGTCGGCTCCGGGCTGGATGTTCTCCAGCCGCAGCAAAATGTCGCCCTTCTTCACGTGGTCGCCTTCTTTCACCACGATCTCGGTAATCTTTCCGATGCCTTCGCCAAGGACGTTCGTGTAATTCTTCGGCCGGATTTCGCCGGATGCGGTCACGATGGACGTGAGGTCCGCCTTCATCACGTGCCCAGTCTGCACCGCCACCACGCCCTTATTAGCCTGGTAGGCGCTGAACCAAGCCATCCCCCCAAGCACGAGGACGACACCCGCACCAATCGTTGCTTTTTGCCACGTTTTCATTGCTTTACCCTTGGACTCGCCCCGAGAGGCGACAGTATTACCATGACCTAATTACGTTCCGGGGACACAAAATGTTTCTCGGTGAACGTTAGACGTCCGCGCGGACAGAAAGACAGGCGCGAATATGACATTTCGGAGGGCGCCGCTCTGTATAACTGTTCTGCAGGCCCCAGACCGTAGCTACGCACACGCCACGCCACTACACACACGCCACGTTGCCCACACTACTCCGCGGGCGCAACTTTGCACCGGCCACGCGGCAGGCGCATCCCTTTCATCGCTGCCCTATTGTAGAGCTAATTAGGCACCAAGAGAATAGGGCATCGGAGATCTCCGAGGCCTCCGAGGAATTCCGGCAGCCGTTGATTCCCAATTGGGGATTCTCCTCGACAGTGGCGCAGCGACAACCCGCCCCCCACCCTCAGTTATCCCTTCCGTGCCTCGTACCGTTAAGGTCTAGGCAACCCCGCAGCCACCATCCGATTCCAATGGTTCAAGGCCAGTTAGGGGGTTCCGGCATTGACCTGTACCGTTGGACAGGATAGAATTCCGTGCCTCGGGGCAAAGGCTTAACTATGCGTGCTATGGTCAAGGTGTTTCTTTTCGGCGTTTTAGCTTGCGCAGTGGTGTACGTACCAAGGGTCTCGGCTCAAGGTGAGTCTCCCACTCAGCAGCCGGAGCAAACCGACAAAAAGACTGCGAAGCAAGCCGCCAAGGAACGCTCCAAGCGCGACAAAGATCTATTCAACGAACTCGATTCCCAATATAAGAAATGGTTGAACGAAGACGTCGTCTACATCATTTCGCCCGAAGAGCGTAGTTCGTTCCTTCATCTTTCCACCAACGAAGAGCGCGAGCAATTCATCGAAGCATTCTGGCAACGCCGCAATCCTGACCCGGACTCTGCTGAAAATACTTTCAAGGAAGAGCACTATCGCCGCATCGCCTACGCCAACGAGCATTTTTCCTCCGGTATTCCCGGCTGGAAAACCGATCGCGGCAGAATCTACATCATGTGGGGCCCCGCGGATGAAGTTCAATCGCATCCGTCGGGTGGCAGCTACGACCGCCCAGCCTCCGAAGGCGGCGGCGAAACTTCCACGTACCCGTTCGAAGATTGGCGCTACCGCTATCTCGAAGGGATTGGCGAAAACGTTGAAATCGAATTCGTAGATCCCACTATGAGCGGTGAGTACAAGCTCACCATGGACCCCAGCGAGAAAGACGCCTTGCTTTACGTTCCTGGCGCCGGTCTTACGCAAATGGAAGCCATGGGCATGTCCAGCAAGACCGCCCGTTTCAACAACACGGACGGCACCCATGACGCACAATCCATGGGCATGACTCCGGAAACCATGCAGGAATTCTCGCGCCTGGAACTGTATGCGAAGATTCAGCAAGCTCCTCCGGTAAAGTTTAAGGACCTCGAAGCGGTGGTCTCATCCCGCTTGGTTCGCGATCAAGTGAAATTCCAGTACCGCACTGACTTCCTGCGCATTACGTCGGACACGGTTCTGGTGCCGATCACCATTCAAATCCCCACGCGCCAGCTTAGCTTTCAGCAGAAGAACGGCGTGGAGTCCGCCAACGTCAATCTGTTTTGCCGCGTCACCAGCCTTAGCGGCCGCATCGTCAACACGTTTGAAGACACAGTCCGTCGCGACGTTCCGTCCTCATTGCTGCAGCAATCGCTCGCGACCGCGTCGATCTACCAAAAGGCTATCCCGCTCAGCCCCGGGCTCTATCGCCTCGACATCGTGTTGAAGGACACGAACAACGGCAATGTCGGCGTCGTCAATACCCGCTTGGCCGTCCCGCGCTTTGAAGACGACAGCCTTTCATCCAGCACACTGATCCTTGCCGACGAAATTAAGCGCGTCTCCAATCACGATATCGGCTTGGGCCAGTTCGTCCTGGGCGACGTGAAAGTCCGCCCGCGCATTGATTCTTCCTTCACCGCCAGCGATGAAATGGGCGTCTTCCTCCAGATCTATAACCTCAAGGTGGACGATAAGACCCACAAGGCCGACGCCACCGTGCAATATCGCGTGACCCTGGACAAGGAAAATGACCCAGTCCTGAAATACGATCTCGGCGGAGACAAACTGCCTCTGCACGGCGAAGAAATGACGCTGCAGAACATCATCACGCTCGGTTCGCTGAAGCCCGGCAAGTACAAACTGGAAGTCGCTGTCACCGACAACCTGACCAAGAAAACCATCACTCCGGCTACGGAATTTACCGTCCGGCCAACCGGTGCGCCACCGCCTCAGGCGAAGTGAACATTATGAATCTGCGGACGATTCGCTCCATGGGCCTTGGCATGATCCTATGCCTCTCTTGGTGCGCGCTCGCCGCTCCGCTGCTGGCCGCGCCGGCCTCTGGAAAGATAACTGGATTGGTCGTGGACTCTACCGGAACTCCTCAGATGGGCGCCACCGTGATTATTTCCTCCGATCGGCTCCTCAGCAGCATGGGCTTCCAGTTGCTGACCAACGAGCACGGTCGCTTTTCCAGCGCCACCCTGCCTGCCGGCGTTTATTCCGTCAAGGTAACTCTGGCGGGCTTCCTCCCGGCGGTGGAGCAGGATATTCAGGTGCGCGATGAGCACACCACGCTGCTCGAAATCGTTCTCGGCTCCGTCTTCAGCTCCCTGGAAAGATTGCGCCGCCAGCCCGATCAACAAGTCTCTTCCGACGATTGGAGTTGGGTGCTTCGCGCCTCCGCTGCCACGCGGCCCGTCCTGCGCTGGCAGGATGGCGACGTCGTTCTCGGCGCCCGCGCCAATCCCTTCGAAAAAGGGCAAGACCAGTCCGCGCGCACGCGCTTGGAATTTACCTCCGGCTCCGATCACCCCGGTTCCATTTCCAATCTCGCGGACACTCCCGGCAGCGCTTTTGCTTATGATTACGGGCTGGGCGGGCTTGGCAATCTGCTGATCGCAGGCCAGTTCAGCTACGACGCGGGCTCGGAGTCCAACGGCTTCGTCGCGCAGTGGCTCCCTTCCGGCGATTCCAGCGCGGGCCCCGTAACCACTTTCTTGATTCGCGAATCCCAGCTGGGCGACGCCGGTCCCACGTTCCACGGTTTGCGGATGTCTCACGATTCTTCCTTCCAATTGGGCGATCGCGTTAGCATTCGCTATGGCGCCGATTTCCTGATGGCGAGCTTGGGACTGACAACCACATCCGTGCGTCCGCGCGCGGAAATGGCAGTGCGGATCACGCCCACATGGCAAGCCTCCGTGCTGGTCACCACCAATACTTGGCAGGATTCCGCCGGCGCTCCGGGGGATCTACAATCCACGATCAACCAGCTCGACGCATTTCCCACTTTGTTGCTGCGCGCCGGTCATCCTGTCCTGGAAGATGATCTGCACGCCGAAATTGCCGTCGAGCATGACCTCACCAAGAAATCCAGCGTCACCGCCGCCGTATTTAACGACCACTCCGGCAACACCGCCATCTTCGGCCACGGCAATTTCTCGGGGCCGGATTATTTGCCCGACTATTTTTCCAACGTTTTCGCCTATGACGCTGGCAGCTTTAATTCCTTGGGCGCGCGACTGGTTTATCAGCAGAAACTCGCTGGCAATCTGGACATGACTTTGATTTACGCCTATGCGGGAGCGCTGGCACCCACCGAAGATCCCGCCCAAGGCGCGCTGCGCAATCAGTTGGACTCTCAATACCGCTCCAGCGCGTCCACCCGGTTTTCCGCCGCCATTCCCCGCACTGGCACAAAAATCGTCTCCAGCTATAAATGGATCAGTGGGCCCGCGGTCTCCCCGCAGGACGCCTACGGCCAATCCACTTACCACATCGATCCTTACCTGAGCGTCCAGGTTCGCCAGCGCTTGCCCGGTTTCATCCCCGGTCACGCCGAAATCCTGGCCGATTGCGGCAACCTGCTCGCTCAAGGTTACGTGACCCTTGCCACCAACGACGGCCGGATCGTCCTCGTGCCGGCCTATCGCTTCTTCCGCGGCGGCTTGAGCTTCCAGTTTTAGGTACTGCCACGCTATTGTAATTGGGAAGCTACCTTCCACAAATGGTATGAGAGAAACTCCTGGCCCCGGCCGCTTCTGTAACATACTGACAAACAAGCGCTTACATATTTCGGAATCTGTGATTCGCTGGAAGTTGACGTGCTACCATTCTAATCCAAGGAAATTGGTGTACTCAGATGAACGATAGTCTGCGCATGCGACTCGGAGCGGTGATCTTGGCCCTCCTCACATTGGCAGCTATTGTTTTTGCCGTTTTGAACTTCCAGCAGCGCTCCCTGTACGTTCTTCCCGATGACGGCGTCACTTGGATGGATTCTCCGCAGGGCGTCGCCGCCTGGCACGTGGTCGCGGATTCACCCGGCGCGAAGGCGGGCATCCGCCAGGGCGATATAGTCGAAACCGTCCGGGGTATGACCATCCGCCGCGCCGTGGACGTCACGCGCGTGCTGTTCCACGTGGGTCCCTGGACCGAAATCCGCTACCAACTGCTGCGCGACGGGCGCACCTTCGAAACGCCGCTGGTCACCGCGCCGCAAGAGAATCCCTCCTCCATTGAAAACTATCTGCGTGTCCTCGGCCTGCTTTACCTGTTCATCGGCCTGTTCATTTTTGTGCGCCGTTGGAACGCGCCGCGCGCGATTCATTTCTACATTTTCTGCCTGGTCTCTTTCGTCCTTTACAGTTTTCATTACAGCGGAAAGCTGAATTCCTTCGACTGGATTATTTATTGGGCCAACGTTGTGGCGCTCTTACTGCAACCCGCCATGCTGGTGCACTTCGCGCTGGTATTTCCTGAAAGGCGCGGTACTTTGTGGCCCAAGCTAGCGCTCGTTTACAGCGTTCCCACGGCGCTCTTGACGCTGCACCTGTTCATTGCCACTGGCACGCTGGATTTCCTTCCGGCGTTTGGCACGCGCTACTGGCTCGATAAAATCGAACAGGTCAACCTGGGAATCTATTTTGTCCTGGCCGCCTTCATTTTCTTTTTCAGTTTTCGTCGCGCTCCCAGCGGCGTGTTGCGCCAACAATTGAAGTGGGTCACCGCCGGAGCCTTTGCCGGCAGCTTACCTTTCGTCTTCCTCTATATCGTGCCTTACGCCTTGGGCATCGTTCCTCCGCCCTGGATGAAATTGTCCGTATATTCGCTCGCGCTGATTCCGCTTTGTTTCGGCTACGCCATCATCCGTTACCGCCTGATGGACGTGGACATCATTTTCAAGCGAGGCTTGTCTTACACCTTCGCCACTGCCGCCGTCGTCGGCATTTATTTCGCGTTGATCGCGGTTATCGGCGAACTTTTCCACCGCCCCGGCCTTTCCACCGGACCGGCGGGCGGCATTATCGCGATCGTCGTCGCCGCATTCTTGATCGAGCCTCTGCGCGAGTGGGTGCAGACGCGCCTGGACCGTTTCTTCTACCGCGATCGCCTGGATTACCGCCGCACCCTGATCGAATTCGGCCGCGCGCTCACCAACGAAGTGCGCCTGGAACCGCTGGTCGGCTCCGTGCTCGATCGTGTATCACAGACCCTGCTTGTAGACCGCCTCGCCGTGTTCCTGGAAGATCCCGCGTCGCCCGGACAGTTCGTGCTTTCGCGTTCCATGGGTTTGCGCCCCGAAGGGCCGCTGGATTTGTCCTTCCTCGATCCCGCTCGTCCGGCGTTCGAGCGCGGCTGCCTGTTTTTCGAATCGGCGCGCACCGCCTTGCAGGAATCCGAATCCGTTCGTCGCACTCTCGAAGAGCTCGACCTGAACTATTTCATTCCTTGTCGTTTCCGTGAACGCACCGTCGCGGTTCTGGGCCTCGGCAAGACCGTGGACGGTGATTACCTTTCCAGTGACGACCTCGAACTGCTTTTCACCATCGCCGGATACGTCGCCATCGCCATCGAAAACGCCGGTCTCTATCATTCCCTCGAACAGAAAGCGATGCAGATCGAGCGCCTGAAAGATTTCAGCGAGAACATCGTGGAGTCGCTGAAGATCGGCGTTGTCACTGTGGACCTGGAAGACCGCATCGAATCCTGGAATCCGCAACTCGAGGACTTGCTCGCCATTCCGCGCGCCGAAGCGCTGCAGCGCCGCTTGCCGGAAGTGCTGCCGCAGGATCTGGTGGCCGAAATTACTTCACGCGCGGCCAGCGATCATGTTTCCGGCATCTACAAGTTCCGCCTGAACACGCGCGCCGGACGTCACCTGGTGATCAACGCATCCATCGCGCCGCTGGTAGGCAAAAATGGCGCGCGTCTGGGCCGTTTGATCTTGCTCGACGACATCACGCAGCGCGTGCGCCTGGAAGACCAAATGGTGCAGACCGAAAAGCTCACGTCGCTCGGTCTGCTGGCCGCGGGCGTGGCGCACGAAGTGAATACGCCACTCGCGGTGATTTCCAATTATATCCAGATGCTCGCCAAGCAGATTCCCGCGGACGATCCGCGCCAGAAAACCATCGAGCGCATCGTCAAGCAGACCTTCCGCGCCAGCGAGATCGTCAACAACCTCCTGAATTTCTCACGCACTGGCGCCGCCGAATTCATCGAAGTGGATATCAACAACGTCCTCGAAGAAACGCTCACGCTCGTCCAACACCCATTCAAGACCGCGCAGGTGAATGTCGTCAAGAATTACAACAAACAATTGCCGCCAGTGCTGGGTTCCATGACCCGCCTGCAGCAAGTCTTCCTGAATCTTTTCATGAACGCGCGCGACGCCATGCCGCAAGGCGGCTTGCTCGAAGTTCGCACCGGAGCGCAGAACGGCTCCGTGGAAATCGAAGTCACTGACACGGGCTCGGGGATTCCTCCCGAGCACCTCCACCGTATTTTCGATCCATTCTTTACAACCAAGGCCACCGGACGGGGCACCGGGCTGGGTCTTTCGGTGAGCTACGGCATCATTAAAGAGCACGCCGGCAAAGTCGACGTACGCTCAACTCCAGGCAAAGGCACCTCCTTCCGCCTGGAATTTCCCGTAGCTAGGAAAGCCGTCCATGCCTAGAGGTTCGATTCTCGTTGTTGATGATGAAATTGAAATCAGGGAAGGACTCGAAGCTCTTCTTACTTCCGAAAGTTTTCAAGTCACTCTCGCCGAAACCGGCGAGGCCGGACTGCAGAAGCTCGAAGATCAACCTTTCGATCTGATGCTGCTGGACGTGAGCCTACCCGATCGCAATGGCCTGGAATTGCTGCGCGAAATCCGCCGCCGCGATCCGCAGCTCTCCGTCATTTTGATCACTGCGTTCGGCTCGATCGATATGGCTCGCGCGGCCTTCAAAGGCGGCGCGCAGGACTTCATCACCAAGCCGTGGTCCAACGACGAATTGATCGCCCAGATTTCTCTGGCGATCGAAGGCCGCCGCCTGCGCGATGAGAACGTCCAGCTGAAGCGCGCTCTGAAACAGCGCTACAATTTCCCGAACATCGTCGGCAAGAGCGACAAGATGCAGGCCGTCTTCGACCTCGTCACTCAAGTCGCGCCGTCTCGCTCCACCGTGCTGATCTCCGGCGAAAGCGGCACCGGAAAAGAAGTCATCGCGAAAGCCATCCATTCCGCGTCCACGCGCGCCGACAAAGCTTTCATCCCCATCAATACCGGTTCCATTCCCGTGGACTTGCTCGAATCGCAGCTTTTCGGCCACGTGAAGGGCGCGTTCACGAGCGCCGTCGCGTCGAAAAAAGGACTCTTCGAAGTGGCGGATCAGGGCACGATTTTTTTCGATGAAATCTCGACGATCGGCCCCGAAACGCAGGCCAAGCTGCTGCGCGTGATTCAAGAGCGTGAATTCATGCGCTTGGGTGGCACCGAAACCATCAAAGTTGACGTGCGCATCCTCGCCGCTTCTAACGAAGATCTCAGCAAGCTGGTGCGCGACGGCCGTTTCCGCGAGGATTTGTTTCATCGCTTGAACGTCATCTCTCTCCACCTTCCGCCGCTGCGCGATCGCAAGGAAGATATCCCGCTTTTGATCGACCGTTTCCTCGGCCAGTTCTGCACCGACAACGGCAAACCGCCGCGCCTCTTCACTCATGGCGCCATGAAACTTCTGATGGATTACGATTGGCCCGGCAACGTGCGCGAACTCGAAAACGTCGTCGAACGCGCCGTCGTCCTTTCCACCCAAGAATCCATGGATGCCGATATTCTTCCCGAAAGCGTTCGCACCCGCGAAATTGTCCGCGGCGTCCGCTTGCAGCTCGCGGAATTCTTGCCGCCGCTTCCCGGACAAGTTGGCGGCGCGGGCACCGCGCCTTCGCTCTTCGAAATACTGGAAGAGGTCGAGCGCCGCATCATCGTGGACATGCTCGAGCGCACTAACTGGAATCAGACCGAAGCATCCGAGCGTTTCCAGGTGCCGCTCTCGACGCTGAATCAAAAAATAAAACGCCTCGGCATCGAAACCCGCCGCCGCAGCATGTCTCCGCGCGGCCCCGGCGGGTTCGGCGAAGAGCCGGGCGAATTCGCCGCCGGCAAATAACGCATCTCTGCATCCGCGCAGCATGCGTCCGTGCGGCATCCGCGCGCCGTCTCGCGCTCGCCTTCGCACGCAATACACCCATCATCTTTCGTTGCCAACTAAAGCACGGCCGCCCGTCACTGTCTTTGACTTGAGCAAACTCCAACCCTAAGCTGGGTACGAAGACATCTCACAAGTTCGAAACCAGAGACCCAGTGCCGCAATGTCAGCAATGCGCAAAGCCATTCGAATCGTCCGCGCTTTTCGGTGAAATTTGCCCGGAATGTGCCGCGGAGACTCGTGCCAACTCCACATCGGCCGTGCAGGCAGGCGGTTTCTGGAACGAATCGCGCGACTTGCGTTTGCGCGTCCCCTGGTTGACGTCGCTGCTCGCTTCTCTGATCGTCGCCACTTACGGTCTCCAGGTTTTTGCAGATCATTCCAAGCCCAAACATCCCTTCGATCCCGTGTTACTCGCGATCGGCATGAAGGGCGAGGCGGTCTTCGCCGGCCAGTGGTGGCGCGTAGTCACCGCTATTTTCGTGCACATCGATCTGTATCACTTGCTCTCCAACCTTTGTTTCCTGCTGCTCTTCGGCACCATCGCTGAGTCCGTTTTTCAGCGCGCCGGCTACTTTGCCCTTTGGTTTCTTACCGGCATCGCGGGCAGCATGGCGCAATTGGTCGCTCTTTCTCTCCAATACTACGGATTTGGGGCGAGCGGCGTAGCCTTCGGCCTGGTCGGCGCACTTTGGGCCGCGTATTGCCTGGAGCGCGCGCCCTCCACGATCAGGCGGCGCTGGACCATCGTTATCCTTCTCGGATTTTTCATCATCCTCGGATTATTGCCGGACTGGCTCCAAGCTCATTCATTCAATGCAGCGCACCTCGGCGGCCTGCTCGCCGGAATGATCCTCGGCTTGGTTATTCCCGTTCGCAGTTCGCCTGCGCCCGTGCGCCGGCTCTGTGTCATCGTCGCGATTGCCGCGATTGTGTTTCTGGGCTGCGCGAAAATCGCTCGCGCCAAGCACGCACCGCCATTGCTTCAGGCTGGCCGCGCCGCCGCCGCCCCGTCGGATTCGCCTGCTGTTGCGCGGCGTCCGCGATAACTTCGAACGCGTGAAAGCCACGTTATTACTAGCCCGCGCAGTGATATTATTCGTCGCCAGAGCGGAGTACTGAGCGCACTAAATGTTTCACACGCGCTCGCTGACGACGCGTGATGCGCACGCCGCACGCGCGCCCAAAATATTGCACGCACAAGGAGCGGTTCTTTTCCGCTGACGAATGGCATCGGTTAGGGAAACCACTCCTCGATCAGACGAAGGCCTGCGCCGCCAGCTCGGCCTGGGCTCTGCCGGCGCAGTCGTCGCGGGTGAAGCGATCGCCGTCGGCATCTTTCTCACGCCCGCCGGCATGGCCAAATCTCTCGCCTCGCCCTTCTGGCTACTCATCGTCTGGCTCGCCGTCGGCGCGATGACACTTTGCGGCGCGCTCTGCTTCGGCGAACTCGCTGGACGTTTCCCGAGTGCGGGCGGCCCGTACGTGTACCTGCGTGAAGGATTCGGCCCTCTCACTGCCTTCCTCTATGGATGGATGAGCCTGTTGGTCCTTGATCCCGGACTCACTGCGGCATTCGCCGTGGGATTCGCAGCGTATGCGGCCTACATTTTTCACTGGCCGCCGTTGATCGTAAAAATCGCCGCCGTCATCGCCATCTGGGCGGTCTGCCTGTCGAACATCGTCAGCACGCGAATTAGCGCAGGCTTTCTGCGCTGGATTACCTGGCTGAAATTTGCCGTGCTTGCCACTCTCACCGTTTGGGCGCTCGTGTTTCGCCTCGGCTCCTGGTCCAATTTCGTTCCGTTCGTCGCACAGGGTTCTGGCGCGTTGCCATTGGCGCCGGCCCTGGGTGGTGCCTTGGTCGGCGCCTTCTTCTGCTTCGGCGGTTGGTGGGATGCCGCAAAAATTGCCGGCGAAGTGCGCGACCCGGGCCGCACGCTTCCGCGCGCTCTGGCTCTTGGCGTGATTGCTGTCACTGCCGTGTATATCGTCATCAGCGCCGTTTTTATTTATCTCGTGCCCATCGAAAAGGTCTCCTCCGACGGCACCTTCGTTGCGCAGGCAGGAGAAGTCCTGTTCGGTCCTGCTGGCGGCATTGTTTTTGCCGCGATCGTCATCGTGTGTGTGCTCGGTAGCCTGGCAGCATTTATAATGTCCGCGCCACGCGTGTACTACGCGATGGCTCGCGACGGCTTGTTTCTGAAATCCGTGGCCAGCATCCACCCGCGTTTCGGCACGCCCGCGCGCGCCATCACGGTTCAGGGCGTCATCGCCTCCATTCTCGTGGCATTAGGCTCCTTCGAACAGATCATCGCGTATTTCTTTTTCGTCGCCGTTCTGTTTCTCGGTCTCACGGTTGTGGGTCTCTTCGTAATTCGCCGCAAACCGCGGCAAGCGGAAACAATAATCCTCACCGTGGGCTATCCGTTCACGCCTATTGCGTTCTTGACGCTCCAAACTGTTATGCTGATTCTCCTAGCGACCCGTAATCCACGAGAAGCCGCGCTCGGCTCGGCTGTGGTGCTGGCAGGCTGGCCCGTTTTTGTCTTGAGCCCGAAGATCCTTGGGTGGATTCGCCGGCGTCGCGCCGCGTAGGGAGGCCCCGATGTCAAACGACGAAGAAAGAAAATCGCCGAACCCCGGTGTGGTTCCTGATTCCGCACCTGAAAAATATGCTACAAAAATCCGCATCACTGAAGACGCCGAAGCCGCCGGCGAAGTCGCTGCCGCCTACGATTTCTGGCGCGCCGGCTCCGGACGTAACCAGGTTCCCGGCATCATCAAATGTTTCGGCGCGCGGCCTGATTTTCTTCGCCAAGTGGTTGAATTCTCGAATAAAGTTCACTTTTCGGAAGGACATCTCTCGCGCCGCCACAAGGAAATGATCGCCAGCTACGTTTCCTACCTGAATCGCTGCCCGTATTGACTCGACAGCCACGCTTACTTCCTGCGTGTTCAGGGAGCCACCGATCAATGCGTAGCCGCAATTCAAGAGGGCAAACTCGATGAGGCCGGCCTGACGCCCGCAGAGCGCGTTCTAATGGTTTATGTCGAGCAGATTACGAATGACGCAGCGCGCTCCACCCACGCGGACGTGCAGAAATTGCGTGATGCCGGATGGAAAGAAGATCAAATCGCCGAAGCCGTGTACATCATCGCGCTCTTCGCTTTTTTCAATCGCGTGGCCGACGCGTTCGGCGTACCGTCGCAGGACTATCTGACCAAAGGAAAAATGACTCCGTAAAATCGGTGCCGCACAAACTTCAGGTAGGACTTACGAAACCAGCGGCCGCCCCGCAATTCCTTCTAGAATCCGAAATGGGGCCGCTTCCGGCGCCACCAACGCCTTCGGCGGAATCAAAAACGTCTGCTCCACGGCGTATTGCCCGCTCAACGCCGCATGCGCCACGCTATCTGTAAACACCACCCACGTCGCCAGCGGCGGAAATTCCATGCGAATCTTCGGGCAATTCGCCTGGAACGCCGCATTCTCCTTCAGATAATCGTGGAATCGCAGCATGAACATGTCGTACGGCGTGCGGCTCATCGTGCCAATCCCCAGTTTCGCTCCCAAGCTCTGCACCGTTCGCCCAAAAAAAGAATCGTCCTCTGCAATTTGCTGCAGCCCGGCGGCTTTCGCGTACTGCTGCGCCAGCGCGTCGAAACTTTCCGTCGTCGTCCATACCCGCGGCCGCGTCGTATTCAAATTCGTGAATACGCGCAAAATTCGTCCGCCGCGCGTCGGCCGGCTGGGAAAAGCATCCACGTGCAGCAGGTCGTTGCGCTTGTGCACCGGCAGATCGCGGTTTTCTTCCTCCAGCGGCCGAAAGCTCGCGAAATCCAGGTTCCATTTGCCGCTGTACGGCGAAAGAAAATTCCCCACGAATTGAATAATCTGCGCGCTGTAATTGCGCATGATCGTATGCAGCCGCGCCACTGTTTCCGCGTTCCCGGACACTCCGCGCAGAATATCTTCGCTCGGCCGGTAGGAAACATTTTTGTGCAGCCGCAGCTCGGTCCATTCCTGCTCGCGCAAAAATCGCTGGTCCTCGGCGGGCAAATCAAACGGCAATTCGCGAAAAAAAAGTATCTGCCCGCGCTCCGCCAACTCGCAATAAGCCCGCGCGCGTGCTTCCTGCTGCTCGGCCCCAACCCAGCCGGTGGGGTACTTATAGTCCTCCACCATGATCCACGGCAGGTTTGCCATAGCGCTACTTCTTGCCGCTTCCCGCCGCCACGTACCCCGGAGGCAGCAAAGTTGTGCTCAAATCCAGCCCCGAAAGATCCACGCCTTCCAGGTTGGTCTCCCGCAAAATCGCGGTGCGCATTTCCGCCCCGCTAAAATCTGCTCCGCGAATCTCCGCACTGCGAAAATTTGCCGCGCCAAAATTCGCGCGCCGCAAAATCGCTTGCCGCAAATCCGTGCGGAACAATTCCGCGCCTCCCACCTGCGCTTCCGTCAAATCCGCGCCTTCCAGATTCGCTTCGGTCAGGTCCGCCTTGCGCAAGTCGGCGCGCTGCAGGTTGGCTTTGCTCAAATTCACCGATGAGAGCCGCGCGTTGTAAAGCCGCGCTCCTTCGAGATTCGCTCCCTGAAAATTCACTAGGTCCAGATTCATCGCCTCCAGATTTATACCCCTCAGGTCCGCGCCAGACAGGTCCGCGCGCGCGCCCGTTTCATCGCCGCGCACGAATCGCTGGTGCGCCTCGATAATCTCCGATACTCGTTTGCCCTTGTGCTTAATACTCTTGGGGGATTTCACACCACTCCTTTCAATGCCGCCCAAATTCCCACGAACCGTAGTTCCGTCAGGATGGTCGCTTACCGTCAAATTTTACTAGAATTCGCTTATAGCGCGGCGATGCAACTACTTCAACCCAGAGAACGTCTCCAGAGAAATTCCGAGTTGCCGCAGAATTTTATGGAATAGCGGCGGTCCGATTTCTCGTCCGCCGTGTAATGGGATCGTTACAGAGCGGCCATCCGGATGATTCCATCGTTCGTGGCTTCCCGTCGTCCGCTGCAGTACAAATCCGAGTTTTCTGGCAACTCTTTGAAATTCACGCGCGGTTGCGCTAGGCATGCAGAATTTCAGTGCTGTCTGCTGGGAAGGATAGTCCCTTGTCGCGATATTCGTCAGCGATCATTGCAAAAACATTCGCCAGCTCGGCCAACGCTGCTTCGCGCGTTTCCATCAATGCGTAGCACCCTGATATCGCGGGAATTTCAGCAACCCAGGAACCATCCTCCTGGCGATACAACACGGTCTTGTAGTTGTCGATGGTCATAATGCCTCCGCCGCTTACCGAAGTATATCACGGCGAAAGTGCGAGATTTTGTTGCCCCACTGGAACTTGTGGTACCGTCGAGTCATGGGTGGGCTTTTTCGCATGGTTTGCTACGGCAATCGCGGACCCGCGGCGATACTTCTACTTGCTGGAATTGTCTGCTCCATTTTCTCTCCGCGTCTAGCGGCCGCCCAACAGGTTCAGGATGTGCCCACCGAAGAGATCGTCGTAAACTTCGCCGCTGGCCGCGTCGTTATTGCCGTCGTCAAAGATGCGATCCTCATCGGCACGATTGAAAATAAAATCGAGACGCAAACCCATCCTCCGATTCCGATGGCCATGAACCGCACGCGCGCCGGCATCCTCCTGGGCGCCGTGGATTGGTTTTCGCCATCCACGCAGCTTCAACTCGCGCGCCTCGACACCGAATTGCCGCACCTCCACGGCCATTTCGCCGCGTCAGGCCCCCACATGAATCAGGCGCAAGCCAGCCCGGAAGCTTCGGATATCGAAAGCGTTGGCCAAAATCTTTACGAACGCATGAACACTGTCGTCGGCAATCTGCACGGCAAGCTCGATTGGCCACAGGACGAGCCCGTCGCCGAGCTTATCCTTGCCGACTATATTCAAGGGTACGGGCCGGAGGTCTGGCAACTCACTTTCACCTTAAAACAGGAAATGCAGCGGCTGGACTACTACGATACGCATGTTTCGCATCCCGCCTACCTGCAAAGCTGGCCACCCGAAAAGGGCCAACCGCACACCCTCGTCGAATTTCAGTACCCACCCGAGAACGCCACACCCACGTTGCTCGATTTATTGCGCCGAAAAGATCCGCGCGTCGAAAAAATCTGCGCTTCCGATGCCAAAATGCGGGAAGTTGCAGATCTTTTTCTGCAAGGGCAAAGCGGCAAGATCATCGCAGCCGACGCCACGCAATTCCTGCGCGCCGTTCTCGCGGTCTTGGCTCCGCAAGACGCTCGGCAAACCATGGCAATAATCAGCATCGATACGGGTTTCGACTGGATTCTCCGCCCGCCGCCCGAACCGAGGCGAGCGAATGCGCAACCAGATCAGGAAAGGCCCGCCGATGCTCCTTCGCTCTTGAAAGGCTCGTCGCCGGAATAGATACAGGCCAGCTAACTACGAAGTCCCGCGTCACCGATAGTCATATTGCGGTTGCCCAGAACTACCGAATGCTTTACTTCCGCTCCGCCAGCTGCTGCTGCAAACGCGCATTCTTCTCCGTCACCGATCGCGCCAACTCTTCCTTATGCTCCACCAACTTGCGCGCGATCTCCGGATCGGACAAGCCCAATATCTCCGCTGCGAAAATCGCTGAATTCACCGCGCCAGCCTTATCTATCGCCATCGTAGCCACGGGAATCCCGCCCGGCATCTGCACGGTTGAAAGCAGCGCGTCCAATCCATTCAGTGAACTCGTCCCCATCGGCACGCCGATCACTGGCAAAGTCGTGCTCGCCGCGATCACTCCCGCCAAATGCGCCGCTGCGCCCGCCGCCGCGATCAACACTTTCAATCCGCGGCTCTGCGCCGTCGTGGCATATTCGTGGGCGCGCACCGGCGTGCGATGCGCGGACATTACTTCCATCTCGTATCCAATCCCAAATTTATCCAGCACTTTCCCGGCTTCGCTCATCACCGGCAAATCGGTGTCGGATCCCATCAGCACGCCTACGCGCACTTCCCGCTTTTTGTTCGTTCCCACTTCACCCATTCGCCCGAACCTCCGCGATCTTCGTCTTCTTAATGTCCGTCATCCCGATGTCCTTCCGATAGTGCGCCCCGGCAATCTCGATTCTACTGACTGCGTCGTAAGCAGCCCTACTTGCGACTTCGACCGACTCACCAACAGCGGCAACCCCGAGAACTCTTCCACCACTTGTGTAGTAGTTGTCCACCTCGCGCCGCGTGCCCGCGTGGAACACAGCCACATTTGGAACTCTCTCCGCTTGCTCCAGCCCGATGATCGGCTTTCCCAAAACGGGGCTGGCCGGATACCCCTCCGACGCCATCACAACACAAACGCTCGCTCCCCGGGTCCACTTCGCATCAAAACCGTCGAGCTTCCCCTGCGCAGCATCCATGCAAGCCGCCGCAAAATCAAAATCAGCCCGCAGCAAAATTGCCTGCGTTTCCGGATCGCCCAGCCGGCAGTTGTATTCTAGAACTTTCGGGCCAACTTTCGTCAGCATCAATCCAAAAAAAATAAATCCGCGATACTCCATTCCTTCTTTACGCAAACCAGCGAGCGTCGGCCGGACAATTTCCGCTAGAATTTGCTCCTCAAGCTCGCGCGTCAACATTCCGTCCGTCGAATACGTTCCCATCCCGCCGGTGTTGGGCCCTCCATCATTATCAAACGCGCGTTTGTGATCCCGCGTCGGCGCCAGTGAAATGAAATTCGTCCCGTCTGTCAAAATGATGTACGAGAGTTCTTTGCCATCGAGTCCTTCCTCCAGCAGCACGCGCTTTCCCGCGGCGCCAAACTCATCCCCGTTCGTCAGCCGCTCAATAAACTTCTTTGCTTCGCTCGCCGAAGAAGTCACCAGCACGCCCTTGCCCGCGCAAAGTCCGTCGGCCTTCACCACCACGGGCCATGCAACCGAATCCAACTTCGCGTCAGCTTCGCGCGGCGAATCGAACGTTCCATACACACCCGCGGTCGGAATTTCATTCCGCGTCATGAATTCTTTTGCAAAAATTTTGCTGCCTTCCAGCAGGGCGGCATTTTTCGCAGGGCCCAAAACCGCCAAGCCCCGCTGCTTGAATTCATCCGCGATGCCCTGAACCAGCGGCAATTCCGGCCCCACGATCGTTAGATCTACTCCCAACTTCATCGCTAAATCCGCCGCTGCTTTCACATCGCCCACGTTCAGCGCAACGCATTCCGCGTCGCGCGAAATCCCGCCATTGCCCGGCGCGCACCAGATTTTTTCCACGCGCGCGCTCTGCCGCAATTTCCACGCAATCGCGTGCTCGCGTCCGCCGCCGCCGATGATCAGAATTTTCATGTTGTCCGTTCGCAGGAATAAGAACGATACGGCGGCGCCTCTGGCGGTGTCAACTCCTGTGCCGCTTATTCGCAGTTCGGCTTGCTTCCGCCGCCGCAAAAGTGTTTTCATTTACGGTCATGCATTGGGACTTCGCTCTCATTCTGCTTTTTCTCGGCATCGCTGTCCCGCTTCTCGGACGCCGCCGCGTCCGCCAGCTCATGCAAATGCCAAGCACCACGAAGGTGGATCGGCTTTCGCTCTACGCTTCCACTCTCGCATTTCAATGGATCGCCGCCGGCGTGATTTTGTGGCGCAGCAGTGCACACGGCATTCACCCTAGTCAACTTGGTCTGGCGATACCCAGTCCAGCGCTCACGGTCACTGCCTCAGTCGTGCTGGCCGCGCTAATTTTGCTCAATCAAATTATGGGTTTGCGTCGCCTCGTCGCGCAGCCTGAAAATATTCAGGGTATTCTTCCGCAGTTGGCGTTGAAGTTGTTCCCCCAGGACGATGTCGAACGCCTCGCGTTTTTCGCTCTGGTAATCACCGTGGCCCTCTGCGAGGAACTGATCTACCGCGGTTTCGTACAGCGCGTTTTTCAGGACTGGTCGCGAGGCTCCGTCATCGTCGCCGTAATTGGCTCTGCGGTGTTTTTCGCTCTCGCCCATCTTTATCAGGGACGTCGCGGCTTGGTCTCTACGCTCACCATCGGGCTTCTGTTCGCGACCATACGGGCCTGGACGGGCAGCGTACTGCCTTGCGTGGGGGCGCATTTCGTAGCGGACATCACGGTGGGAATGCTGGCACCGGGCCGGTTGCGCGCTTCACTCGAGGCTCAGCACCTGCAAGCTGCTGAAAACAAAGTTGATAAATAAGTATCAATTTGGAATACAACTACATTTATAGTAAATAACTGTGAAACTGCTCTCGAATGAGACCATCATCCGCGCACTCCAACCGTATGGCGTAACTGCCTCATCGCGGCTTTGCGATCAGATCCGCGTTTACATCGATCTTCTATTGCGCTGGAACCAAAAGACTTCGCTAACGGCCGTTACCCAGCCAGAGGAGATTGTGCGCTTCCACTTTGGCGAAAGCCTGCTCGCCGTTCCATCAGTTCCCATACGGCATGGTCGGCTCGCCGACGTTGGCTCGGGTGCCGGCTTTCCAGCCGTACCAATCCGTATGGTTTTCAGCAATCTGAGCGTAATTCTCATTGAATCGAATCAAAAGAAGGCCACTTTCCTCGCCGAGGTCTTAAGAGAGCTACAACTTAAGAACGTGGAAGTGCGCAGAAGCCGAATGGAAGATGCCTCATTTCAAGATGGAGCTGTGGATTATGTCTCTGCGAGGGCCGTTAGAATTGACGATGGTTTTCTGAATTGGTCTTGCCAATCGCTCAATTCCAGCGGATCGCTTGTCCTTTGGCTTGGTGAAGGAGACGCGGCGAACGTTTCCGGAAAGCCCGGCTGGAAATGGATGGATCTGATCCGCATTCCAGGTTCTGAAAGACGTGTAATTCTTCGCGGCACGAAGATTTAGCCACGAAGCAGATGTTTCACGTGGAACAGCGGAAAGACTATTCGATCCACTCGACGTTTCACGTGGAACGATCCACAATTTATACGGTTCCACGTGAAACATCTTGCCTCGTCTTAAAACTCTCTGCTACATTTACGCCGCGTTAGGGAGAACTCCATTTGGCTCGTGTCATTGCCATCACCAATCAAAAAGGTGGAGTGGGAAAAACAACGACCGCCGTAAATCTCGGCGCTTCGCTAGCCGCCTCCGAGCAGCGCACGCTAGTTATCGACTGTGATCCGCAGGGCAATACGACGAGCGCGCTCGGCTTTCCTAAGGATCCAGCGCGCCGCACTTTATATCAGGCTTTAATGCTGGATGAGCCAATCGACAGAATAATTCTTGACGCACAAGTGGAGGGTCTGGACTTAATCCCTTCAGACAAAAACCTCGTCGGCGCCGCCGTGGAGCTCGTCAACCTGGAAAATCGTGAATACAGACTCAGAGCCCTCGTGGCAGGTATACAGGCCCGCTACAATTATGTCCTGATCGACTGCCCGCCGTCTCTCGATTTACTTACACTCAACGCCCTGGCAGCCGCCGACTCCGTTCTTGTCCCTATTCAATGCGAGTATCTAGCTCTCGAAGGCGTATCCGAACTCCTCGACACGCTAATGCGTCTGCGTCGCACCATCAATCCAACTCTGGCCATCGAAGGCATTCTGCTAACGATGTACGACGATCGCACCACGCTCTCAAAACAAGTAGCCGCCGATCTTCGCAGTTTTTTTGGCGCACAAGTCTTTGAAACCGTCATTCCTAGAAACGTTCGCCTGGCAGAAGCGCCAAGTCATGGCATGCCAGTAATGTTCTACGACATACATAGTAAAGGCGCTGAAAGCTACATTCAATTAGCCAAGGAGGTTATCGCTAATGCCCAGAAACGCGTTGGGCAGGGGATTGAGCGCGCTGATTCGGGAACCGGAGCCGACCGCGGTAGCGGCACCACCGCCTCCGCCGCAGCAGCAGGAGCCGGCTCCAGCAGTCCAGCCAGCGCGCCCGATAGCAGTGGGAACGACGGGGGCAGCGACGGCAGCGGCTCCGGCGCCGTCTGAGGGCCTCTTTCAGGCAGATATCGACCTGATCAATCCGAGCCCCTACCAGCCGCGCACGCGCTTCCGCGAAGAAGCGCTCGACGAACTTGCCCGCTCCATCCATTCCAGCGGCATCGTGCAACCGCTCGTCGTCCGCAGGATCGCCGGCCGCTTTCAACTGATCGCCGGCGAACGCCGCTGGCGCGCCGCGCAACGCGCTGGCCTGCTTCGCGTCCCGGTGGTCGTCCGCGATGTGTCGGAGGAAATGGCGCTGGAGATGACGCTGGTGGAGAACCTCCAGCGCGAGGATCTCAACCCAATCGAGCAAGCCCACGCCTTCCAGCGCCTAATAGACGAATTTCACCTCACACAAGAACAAGTCGCCGAACGCACGGGTAAAGATCGCGCAACCATCGCCAATGCCGTCCGCCTGCTCAAGCTCGAAGAGCCGATCCAGGAGCTGCTCGAGGAAGGTCGCATCACTGCGGGTCACGCGCGTGCCCTCTTGGCGGTAGCCGACTCCCAAACGCGCCTTACCATCGCTCGTAAAGTCGCTCGCGGTGGCATGACAGTCCGCCAAGTCGAGCGGCTCGCAACGCGCAGCTCGAAGCCACACGTCAGCGCGCCGACATTTTCGGTGGATGCGAACACGAAAGCCGCCCTCGAAGAGCTGCAACGTGAGTACGGCACCCGCGTGCACATGCATCCGCGGCAAGGCAGCAAGCCGGGACAGTTAGTGTTTGAATACTACGACGATAGTGATTTGGCCCGCCTCTACGACCAACTCATGCGAAAATAGTGCTACGCTATCTGTGTAGCGTGGGGAAAGCGCATGGGTTGGTTTGACCGCAAACGACATGATTCCGGGGAGTGGACCGGCTTCCTGGACCAGGGTGTCAAGCTCGACGGCCGTCTGGAATGTGCCGGCACCTTTCGCATTGATTCCACGATGAAAGGCACACTGGTTTCCCACGAAACTCTGATCCTTGGCGAGCACGCCAAGGTTGAAGGTCAGATTGAAGGCAACTACGTGATTATCGGCGGCCACTTCGACGGCACCATAAAAGCTTCCGGCAAAGTCGAAATTCAACCCAAAGCCATCGTCACGGGCGAAATCCACACGCCATGCCTGATCATGGAACCGGGCGCAATCTTCGACGGCCGCTGCCACATGCTCTCTGCAACAGAAGCCGCTAAGCCAATCACCATTCCTATTCGCTCGGCTGCCGCGCACGCATAACCCGCACACTCTCCCGGCCACACGGCGCTTCGCATTTTTCGTACGAAGCCCGCCAGTCGCCCCGCGTTATAATCATTCAATCTGTTCCACGGAGAAATGACCTTGGCGGAACAAGTCCGACTTACCACGACCGCAAAGGCCGCGGGCTGCGCGGCAAAATTGAGTCCCAGCGTTCTCGACGCGGTACTAAAGCGCCTTCCCCCGCAAATCGATACGAACGTGATCGTCGGTTTCGAAACCAGCGACGATGCAGCCGTATATCGCCTCACCAATGATCTCGCCATCGTTCAGACCGTGGATTTTTTCACGCCCATCCTCGATGATCCTGAGCTTTTCGGCCAGGTCGCTGCCACCAACGCGCTCAGCGATGTGTATGCCATGGGCGGCCGGCCAATTTCCGCGCTCACTATCCTGGCGTTTCCGGCTGGCGGTGCGCCGGAGGTCCTCGAACAAATCCTGCGCGGCGGTCTCGCGAAAATGGCGGAAGCGAGTTGCACCGTCGTCGGAGGACATTCGATCCGCGATGACGAGCTGAAATTCGGCTACGCGGTGACCGGCGTGATCCATCCGCAAAAAATCTGGAAAAATGTGGGCGCGCGCCCGGGCGATATTCTGATCTTCACGAAAGCGCTAGGCACTGGCGTCATCTCCACAGCCCTGAAGCAGGGCCAAGCCGAAGAAGCTTGGGTCGCCGGTGCCACTGCGTCCATGACGCGCCTGAATCGCGACGCCGCCGAAGCGTTCCACGAAATTGATGCGGCGCATCCGTCGGAACAGCGTCCGATTCACGCAGTCACAGACGTCACCGGTTTCGCGCTCCTCGGCCACGCGCGCGAAATGGCCATCGGCAGCGCCGTCTCCATGACCCTGGATCACGCCCGCATGGAGTATCTTCCCGGCGCAATCGAAGCGGCTCAGCGCGGCTTTTTCTCCGGCGGCATGAAGAACAATCGTGACTTCGTGGAAAGTTGCACTGCTTTCGCGACCAGCGTCCCCGAAGAATTCCGAGCGCTGCTCTTCGATCCGCAAACTTCCGGCGGCTTGCTCGCAGCCATCGCTCCGCAATCCGCCGATGCCGCGTTGGCCGCGTTGCAACGCCGCAATGTTCCCGGCAGCATCATTGGAGAGGTTACCGCCAAGCGCTCTTCTCTTCTCGAAGTCGTGTGATTGCCGCGCAATCGTGTACACTTTTGTTTTTTCGATTCGTCCATGGACACCATAACCCACGGAATCGTCGGCGCGCTCATCGGTAAAGGCTTTTTTTCGGAGCGTTACGGCCGCGTCGCAACTTTCGCAGCCGCCGCGGGCGCCATGTTTCCCGATGTTGACGTCGTTCAGGAAATTTTCTCGCGCGACCCGCTGGCCATCGTCAAATATCATCGCGCCATTACCCATTCCTTCGTCGCGCTGCCTTTTTTCGCCGCGCTTCTCGCCTGGCTCACTCGCGCCGGCTTCGCATTCGCAAGAAAACGTTGGGGCCTTCGCGATTGGGATCCCCTTTCGTGGGGAATTCTCTTTATCATTTACGCGATAGCGATCGCCAGCCACATTTTTCTCGACGCCATGACTTCCTTTGGCACGCGCGTCTGGTATCCGCTCTCGCACGAACGCGTCTCGTGGGATCTCCTGTTCATCATCGATTTCTGTTTCACCGCAATCGCCTTACTTCCGCAGGTCGCCGCCTGGATTTATTCCGATCGCACTAAAACTTCCGCGCGCGCCCTTTCCATGTGGGTGCTGTTCACGCTCTGCGCTTTCGGCGCGTGGAAAATTGCCGCCTCCGTCGGATTTCCGTTTCATTTATGGATCGCGTTTCTTGCCAGCGCCATAATCGGCGTGCTGTTTTTTCTTCCCGCACTGCGCGGTGCGGGTTTCCGCGTCACCGCCGCGCATTGGTGCCAGGCTGGCTGCGTCGTAATGTGTGCCTATCTTTTCGCCTGCAGCACCGCTCATCATGCCGCGCTGCTGCGCACCAGGAATTTCGCCGCCGCAAATAACATTCCCATTGATCGCATCGCCGCTCTTCCACTTCCGCCTTCGCTGCTCGATTGGGGCGGCGTGATTCGTACCACCGACGGCGTGTACCAGTCGCGCTTCGATCTGCGCGATCCTGCCGCGCCCGTCTTCGTCTTCAGCGCCGATTCTCCGCCGAACGAATTCGTCGCGCGCGCGCTGCAACTTCCCGAAGTGCAGCTCTATTGGTCTTTCGCGCGCTTCCCGGTAATTCGCACGTCGAACGAGCCCGGGCGCCATTACGTGGATTTCAACGAGCACCGTTTCATTACGCGCAATCGCCAGGGCCCCGCGCCGTTTTCCTATCGTGTAGTATTTAATGATGCCGGCGACCCCATCGAAGAAGGCTGGGAAGCGGACGGCATGGACGTGCGACGCTTGATAAAAATTGCGCCCACGCGCTCGGGGAACGTGCGATGAAAATTCTAATCTTCAGCGATATTCATGGCGATTTGGCCGCGCTCAAACGCGTCGTTGCGCAGCCCGCCGACATTTACATCGCCGCCGGCGATCTCTCAAATTTCAGCAAAGGGCTCGAACGCTGCGGTGAAGAGATGATTGAGCTCGGAGAACGCGCCTGGATTCTGCCAGGCAATCACGAAACGCATAAAGAAACGGCGCAATTTTGCAAACGTTTCGGCTTCACTGACTTTCATCGCCAGACGCGAAAACTCAACGGCACTAATTGGGGCGGCCTGGGCTATAGCAACATCACTCCTTTCAAAACTCCGGGGGAATATTCCGAAGGCGAAATCGCCGCGGCTCTCGCGCCATTCGCGGGGCTGGAGAAACTCTATCTCGTCGTCCATTTCCCGCCGCGCGACACAAAACTCGACGAGTACGCGGAAGGCCAGCACGCCGGAAGTCCCACCCTGCGCACCTGGGTGGAAAAGGAAAAACCTCTTTATCTTTTCTGCGGGCACATTCATGAGACAGCGGGCATGACAGATCGCCTGGGAGCGACGCAATGCGTCAACGTGGGAAAAGACGGCTACACAATCGAAGTTTAGAAATTGCGGTGAAGAAAAAACAGAATTTCGGTCGGAATCTTACGGGGCGCGCTAACGCACGAGTCACGAATCACAAGTCACGAATCACGCCTCACTTTTTCACCACGGGATACACCACCAACTGCCGCCGGTCGCCCACTCCTTCGCTCATCGTCCGCACGCCTTGTGCTCCGCTCAATTCCAGATGAATCAGACGTCGCTCGCGCGGCGACATCGGATTAAATCGAAATACCTGGCCCGTTTCGCGCACACGTTGCGCGGCTACGCGCGCCGAAAGTTTTAATTCGTCCAACCGTTGCGCGCGATATTCCCCGCAATCAAATCGCACCCGGTCGTGCAGCCGTGGGTCCAGCCGCAGCCAGCGATGCCCCACGTGTTCCAGCGCCAGCAGCAATTCCGCGTTGTGCTCCAACAGAAAATCCTGATCCGCTCCGCTAAATGCGACCAACACGTCCTTATCATCCGCGCCGCCGCCCACTGTCGCAGGCGTCGAGATTTCAAATGAGATCTCCAGGCCCATCTCGCGCACCGCCAGCTCGAGATAGCGCTGCAATTCCGCAATCGCGCGCTCGCGATCCAGCCGCGCTTCGCTCTGCGCGTGGTCCCTCGTGAACGGCCGCTTGCCGGCCCCTGTTCGTTCCTCAGGCATCGATTATTTTCTTTTTGAATTTTCCCTTCGCGGGAAGCGGTTCCGATTTATTCAGATAATACTGTTGGCCGATTCCCACGGCATTGCTCGTGAACATATACAAATTCAGCCCGCTCGAAAGCCGGAAGAAAATGAATCCCATCATCAGCGGCATCAGCGCCATCATTTTCTGCTGCGCCGGATCCGTGGTGGTTTGCGGCGTCATTTTCGTCATCAAGTACATCATGATGGTCATGCTGATCGGCAGAATATAATACGGGTCCATCGCCGAAAGGTCATGAATCCAGCCCATCCACGGCGCGTGGCGTAGTTCGATCGCGCCATTCAATACGCGCCACAGCGCCCACCAGATCGGCATCTGAAAAACCATCGGCAGGCAGCTGCCCAGCGGATTGATGCCTTCCCGGCTGTAAACCGCCATCACTTCTTCGTTCATTTTTTTCTTGCGCGGATCGCTCATCGAATATTTCTTGTAGCGATCCTGAATCTGCCGTATTTCCGGACCTACTTTCTGCATCTTCTGCATCGAACGCCAGCTTTTCATCTTCAGCGGAAACATCGCGATGTTGATCACCAGAGTCATCAGCACGATGCACCAGCCCCAGTTCGAAACCTTGGTGTGCAGCGTTTGCAAAATCCACAGCAGCGGTTTCGCGATGATCCCGGTCCATCCAAAATTCACTAGCTCTGCCAACGGAGGCTGAATTTTCTCCAGCAGCGCCAAATCTTTCGGCCCCACAAATACGCGCATGCGCAACGGTGCGCCCGTCGTTGTCCCCGCCGCCATTTCCGCTTCCGGCTCGCTGGTCTGTTTGCCGTCCGCCATCACGGTGTGGTTTTGCATCCAGTGCCACAGCGAAATATCCGTGCCATCCGGCAAAAAAGATGCCGTGAAGAATTGGTCCTCCACGCCTGCAAACTCCAGCGGACCGTACTGTATTGCCGGCTGGCTCTGATTTCCCGAAACGCCCAACTTTTTGTACTGCAGCAGATTCAGCTTCCCGCCGGTTTTGTAGTACACGGTGACCAGCTGCGCCGCGTTGTAAACAGCCTTGTCGCCAAACCCGCCGCGCCAAGCCATCGCCGCCGGCTGCGGCTTTCCGTCCAGCGTCACCGCCACTTCCACGGTCGTCTCGTAATTCAAATCGAATTTTAGTTTCTTCTGGACGTCCAGATGGCCGTCGCTCCAGTGCATATCCACTTCGATGGGCGCGAATAATCCGGCGCCGGATGCCGGTGGAGTCAATGGAACATTGCCGGGTTTCATCTCTGACTTGTAGGCAACTGCGCTGGGCATCACGTGGGTCTCGACCTGATAGAGTCCCGAATTTGCCTTGGCTTCCAGCTGCGAATCCGTCAGCACCAGGGAAAATGGCCACCCCAACTGCTGCGCCACGGTGTCATTCACCAGGTCCAACGGGTGCGGCGGCTTCTGGTCATCGAAATATTTGTTCAACTGCCAAGTTTTCACCACGCCGCCGCGGTTCGATAGTTCCACGCGATACAGCGCGCTCTCCACCACCACGGTTTTTTCTTCGCTGGCTTCCACCACGGAGGGATTCGGCACTGCTGAGGTTGCGCCCGATTTCGCAGCGCTGGTCGAGGACGCATTCCCCGGAGCTCCGGCCTGCGCGGAAGCCTGCTGTGAACCTTGTTGGTTCAACGGCGCCGAACTTTGTGATGGATTCGACCCCGGAGGAGGAACGGGCGGCTTGTAGAAATGTCCCCAGGCAAAAAGAATCAGCAACGAAATGACGACGAATACAATCCCGCGGACCTGGTCGGACATTTCCTTCACTGCGCGCGCTCCTTGCTCTCGACTGCTCCACCCAACCGCGCGCCGCTGCGCAGCCACTCCGCGTCCAAATCCTCCGCATCCGGCACCGGATCAAATCCGCCCTTGGTAAACGGACGGCAACGGCCCAGCCTTTTCAGCGCCAGCCACGCTCCGCGCCGCGCGCCGTGCAACTCGATCGCTTCCTGCGCGTAATTCGAGCACGAAGGATAGAACTTGCAGGCTCCGCCCAGAAATGGCGAGAAGAAGATTTTGTAGAAGCGCACGAACGCCAGCAGCAACCACGCGCCAAAAGTTTTCGCGCGCGCGGCCATGTTCGCGCCGGCGTACGTGCTCATATTCGTGTTTGCGGTCAATTGCGGCGAAGTCGCTCGGCTGGCTTCGCCGGCGGTGCCGCGGGCGTTTGCGGCGCGTGCGGCGGCATCAGTTTCAACAGCTCTGCCTGCAACGCTGAAAACTCCTGCGTTCCGGCTGAGCTGCGTGGATGAATCACAATGTCCCATCCCGGGGCGATCTCCTGTCGGTGCAATCTTACTATTTCGCGGAGGCGGCGCCGGATTCGGTTGCGCCGGACCGCGTTACCCAGCGCCTTTTTTATGCTCCAGCCGAAGCGGCTGCTTGCGAGGCCATTGGGACGTAGAAATAGCGTGAACTCGCGGCTGCTCCGGCGGCGCCCTTCGCGATACACCGCGTCGTATTCGGCGCGACGCACCAGGCGAAAAGCGCGCGGAAAATCCAGCCGCGTCGCGACGTCAGACGCGCGTGAGGCTGTGGCGCCCTTTTTTGCGGCGTCCTGCAAGAACTTTCCGTCCACCTTGGGATTTCATGCGCTTGCGAAACCCGTGCTTTTTATGGCGGCGCCGCACATGCGGCTGAAAAGTGCGTTTCGGCAACGATCCTCTCCCTCACAATTTATTACGGCTCGCGCACTGCTACGAATCGCGCGTCCAGTCGAAACAAGCAGTTTAGACGACCTGCGCGCGACGGTCAAGGAACCGCGTGGGATGGTCATTCCGGCGCTCCGGGTTTTCGTGATCCGTGACTTGTGATTCGTGGTGCGTGTGGTCGAGACAACACCGGGGGCGCCGCCTTTCGCTGCATCGGCGCCGCAGGAGAGCCTGTCTGCGACAGGCGGCCTGCGCCCGGAAGTCGGCGCGCATTCCCAACGCAAAGTAAGGAGCTTTGCGTTAGAGTAAGGAATGGCAAAAGCCGCCCTGAAGAAGAAAGCGCGCATCACCAGCAAGGGACAGATCACGGTGCCGCATGAGGTTTGGCGCGCGCTCGGCGTTCGGCCCGGCGACAAGCTGCTCTTCGAACGAGATGGCGCCGAATTTCGCGTCAAACCACTGCGCGCCGCAAGCCCCTATGAAAAATATGGCGGCATCGGCAATCCGGGCATCCCCTCCGGCCGCAAAGCAATCGTCCGTGCTATTCGCCAGCTCCGCGGACGATGACCACCGCGATTGACAGCAACGTTTTCATCGCGTTTTGGGATGCGAGCGATGCCCTGAATTCCTTGGCGCAGTCTGCCCTCACTGCCGCGTGGAATCGCGGGTTGCTGGTTGTCGCCCCGCCGGTCTATGCTGAGCTTCTGGCCTTTCCCGGCCGCAGTGAACCCTTCCTCGAGGCATTCCTCAGGGAAACCGGTATCACGGTCGAATGGGAAATTGACGAGGCCACTTGGCGCACCGCTGGTCGCGCCTTTCAAACCTATGCGGCGCGCCGCAGCCACCAGCAAGGCTCCGCCCCCCGCCGTATCCTCGCCGACTTCCTGATCGGCGCTCGCGCCCTGCGCAACGGCTACCGCCTCCTCACGCTGGACTCCGGCCTCTACACCGCAGCCTTCCCCCGCCTTACGGTAATCGCCATCTGAAGATTTCCGGACAACATTAAATCGTTTCGTGGTGCCTTTCCCGTAAGTTTTCGAGTGGCTCACGGCCAACCGGGGTCCATTTAGCGTCACGTGTCGTACGCTGCCGCGTTGACCACCCTGCATCCGTCCCCTACAATGAAATCTGTGCCCTGCGTACTCTATAGAATCGCAAATTGCGCTGCCGCGGTCACGCACGACGGGCCATTAATTACCGCTTACTAATCACGGGTCAGCAAAATGTTTGAAACACTTACCGACAAACTACAACGCGCGTTCAAGAACCTTCGGGGGCAGGGGAAGCTTTCTGAGGAGCACCTGGACGCTGGGCTCGCGGAGATACGCGAGGCGCTGCTTGATGGCGACGTGAACGTGGGCGTTGCTGATGAATTTATTGCGCATGTGCGGGCTAAGGCCTTGGGGTCTGAGGTTTTGTTGCAGCTTTCGCCGGACCAGCAGGTTGTGAAGATTGTGCGCGACGAATTGGGCGATTTGCTGGGGAAGGAAGCTAAGCCGCAGTATGGGTCGAAGCCGCCGGCGGTGTGGCTGGTGGTGGGGTTGCAGGGGTCGGGCAAAACTACTTCTACTGGAAAAATGGGAAAATGGCTGGCGGAGCACGGGCACCGGCCTTTGGTGGTTTCAACCGACGTGTATCGTCCGGCGGCGCGCGAGCAACTGGCGCAGGTGGCGAAAGCTACGGGTGTGCCGGTGTGGCCGGGAACGGGGACGGACAAGCCGCTGGAAATTGTGCGTGGGGCGTTGCGCGAAGCGAAGATGTCCGCGTGCGACGTGGTGCTGGTGGATACGGCGGGCCGGCTGCATATAGATGATGAATTGATGAAAGAGCTTTCGGAGCTGAAGCGGGAGCTGAATCCGGCGGAGCTGCTGTTTGTGGCCGACGCGATGATTGGGCAGGACGCAGTGCGGTCGGCGGGAGAATTTCACAAGCGGCTGGGTATTACCGGCGTCGTGCTGACCAAAATGGATGGCGACGCGCGCGGCGGCGCGGCGCTTTCGATTCGCAAGGTTACGGGCGCGCCGGTGAAGTTCGTGGGCGTGGGTGAAAAGTACGATGCGCTGGAACCGTTTTTGCCGGATCGCGTGGTGTCGCGCATTCTGGGCATGGGCGACGTGCTGGGACTGATCGAGCGCGTCGAGAAGACGGTGGATTTGAAGCAGGCGCGCGAGCTGGAACGCAAGCTGCGCGAGGACGATTTCACGCTGGAGGACTTTCGCGATCAGTTGAAGCAGATCCGCAAGATGGGTTCACTGGAATCGCTGATGGGCATGCTGCCGAAAGTGGGGCCATTCGCGAATTTGCCGAAGGATACGCAGATTGATGAGAAGCGGCTGGGGTCGGTGGAAGCGATTATCAATTCGATGACGGCGAAAGAGCGGGCGAATTCGAATCTGATTGATGGAAAGCGGCGGAAGAGGATTGCGGCGGGCAGCGGGACCTCGGTGCAGGAAGTGAATCAGGTGCTGAAGCAGTATTCGGATATGCGAAAGATGATGAAGCAGTATGGGAGTTACGCCAAAACTAAGATGCGCGGGCTCGGGAAATTTGCTGGATTGAAGGGCAACAACTAGCTGACGCGGCTTTTACGTCCAAGGTTCAGATTTCCACGGTCAAAGCGAAAGCAAACACAAGCGCACAGGCAAGAATGCCTATGCTACCAAAGGCTTTGGCGAAAGCGGCCGGGTTCGCTATACTGGTTGGCTCTGGCGCACGGATACGATTCAGGAGGAAGAGGCTTTGCTAACGATTCGTTTGGCTCGGATTGGCAAGAAGAAGCGCCCGTTTTATCGCGTGATTGTGACCGAAAAGGCGCGTCCGCGAAACGGGCGGTTCGTGGAAATCGTGGGCACGTATGACCCGCTGAAGACGCCCGCGGCGATTGAATTGAACCGCGAACGAGTGGATTACTGGATCGGCAAGGGCGCACAGCCCAGCGACACAGTCCGCAGTTTTTTGCGTAACCGCAAGCCTGCCTGACGCGTCCAAGTCCTCAGCCCAGCGACTTAATAATGGAACTCGGGTTAAGTCCCGAGTGAATTACTACTACGCTGGCTCTTTCTCGCGCTGGGGGGACTCATGAAGGAATTGGTGACGGATATAGCGAAAGCTCTGGTGGATCATCCGGAACAAGTTCAGGTAAATTCGATCGAAGGCGAGCAGGTGACGGTGCTGGAATTGCGCGTGGCGCCGGACGACCTGGGAAAAGTGATTGGGCGGCAAGGGCGCACGGCAAAGTCCATACGCACGCTGCTGGGCGCCGCGGGTATGAAATTGAAGAAGCGATTCACGCTGGAAATTCTGGAGTAGTCACCACGCAGGAAACACCACGGGCGGCGAGCGTCACGGTAGCGCGAATTGTGCGGCCGCACGGCGTGCGCGGCGAAGTGGCTGCGGAAATCCTCACTGATTTTCCTGAACGGCTCACACGTTTATCTTCTGTGGAACTATGGGATGGGCGTGGTGTGTCGCGACGTGCCGCAGTGCGCAAGTGTTGGCTTTCGCACAGCCGCGGAGGGCAGGCGATTTTTCATTTTGCTGCGAGTGACTCCGTGGACGACGCGCGGAAATTGGTGGGGCTGGAGGTGCAGGTTCCTTTGTCGGATCGCGTGAAATTGCCGGCGGGGAGTTATTACATCAGCGATTTGGTGGGATGTGCGGTGCGCGAGAAGGACGGCGGCGACGTAGGGCTGGTGCGCGACGTGGAAATTCATGGCGATGTGATTTCCGGGACGCCTAATTTGGTGGTGGATACGACGCGAGGGGAATTGCTGATTCCTTTGGCGCAGGAAATTTGTGTGAATGTGGATTTGGGGGCGCGACAGATTGAAGTGGTGCTTCCCGAAGGGCTCCGCGAATTAAACCTCGAGTAGTTTTTCCAACCAAGGTGCCGGGCGCGCGTTTTGCGTGTTTGCGGTAGGATTAGGCGCGATGCGCTTCGACATTGTGACGATATTTCCGGAGTTTTTTGCGGGGCCGCTGGATTATGGGATTGTGCGGCGGGCGCGCGAGGCTCAGCTGATTGAAGCTCGCGTGCACGATTTGCGCGAGTTTACGCACGATCGGCACCGGACTGTGGATGACCGTCCGTTTGGCGGCGGCGAGGGCATGGTGATGAAGCCGGAGCCGCTGTTTGAGGCCGTGGAATCGCTGGTCGGCGGGGTTGGCGCTGCCGGTGCTGACGCCGAGCCGGCTGGGGTGCGCGGCAAGACTGCGATTGTGCTGCTTTCGGCGGCGGGAAAAATATTCCGGCAGCAGGCGGCGCGGCGGTTTTCTAGCTTAGAGCGCGTCGTCTTGATCTGCGGACGTTATGAGGGTGTAGACGAGCGCGTGGCGGAGCACTTGGCGACGGACGAAATTTCGATTGGGGATTTCGTGCTGTCTGGCGGCGAATTGGCGGCGGCGATGATTTTGGATGCGGTGACGCGGTTGATTCCCGGGGCGCTGGGGAATGAAGATTCGATCGTGAATGAATCGTTCAGTGAACCGGCGGTCGCGGCGGCGGGTGTTACGCGCGCCGTGCCGGAACGACTGGCGGATAATTCAGCACCTTCGAGCCACGAATCACGCGTCACGAATCACGGCATTCTCGATTATCCGCATTACACACGGCCGCCTTCATTTCGCGGGTGGGATGTGCCGGAAATATTGCTGGGCGGAAATCACGAGGAAATTCGCAAGTGGCGGCGGCGTTGCGCGCTGGAGAAAACTTGGCGCAATCGGCCCGAGCTGCTGGATGGGGCTGGGTTGGGTGCGGAGGATCGCCGGGTGTTGGATGAGATTGTGCACAGCGCGCGGCCCGCGACAGGGTAAGCATGGCGAAGTAAACGCGGTGGTTACTTCGGGGGTAATGCCACGGCCGTCGCGGTGCACTTTGGTGTGGCGAAAACCGGGGTTGTTGCGCTAGAATTGGAGATTGTGCGTTGTGTGCTGGCCCCACCTGAGCGGGTCTGCCTGGAAATAATGTCATGAATCCGATTGTGCATAAAGCGCAGCAGTCCCAAATTCGCAAGGATCATCCGAATTTTCGTCCGGGCGATACGGTGAAGATTAATGTGCGCCTGAAGGAAGGCGAGGGCGACAAAGAGCGCATCCAGCCGTTTGAGGGCGTGGTGATGAGCCGGCGCGGCGAGTTGCTGGGCGAATCGTTCACGGTGCGGCGCGTGAGTTTTGGAATTGGCGTGGAGCGCATTTTTCCGGTGCATTCGCCGATGATCAGCTCGATTGAGATCGTGCAGGCCGGGCGCGTGCGCCGTGCGAAGCTGAATTATTTGCGCAAGCGCAAGGGCAAGGCGGCGAGGATCAAGCGCGCGGCGCGGATTGAAGCGCCGACGGAAGCAGCAGCGGCTGCCGCGAAGTAGGTTTCGCTACGGATTTGAATTGGCCCGCTCCGAGAAATCGGGGCGGGCTTTTTTATTTTTCCCGTTCCAGGCGGCGCGTGGGATGTGCAGAGGTACACTCTATCCAATGCGCACGCTCTACAACGAGATAGCGATGAGAATCACGGTTGGCTATGTCGTCGTGATTGTCGTGCTGCTGATAATCTCAAACGTGCGGTCTGATTCGGAGGGCGGAATATTTGATTATCTAGTCATCGGCTTTCCGTGGATTTTGGCACTCATGAACAGCAGCAGCATCTGGGATCCCGCGGTATTCGTCATTCTTAATTCGTTGACCGTTTATCTCTTGGCGTTAATTTTTGTCGAGTCATTTGAGGACGCAGACAGGAATAGGACTCGAGGCATGAACTCGGGGCGTTAGGTCGAAGTCAACGATCTGCGACTGACGTAACTGTGTTGCAGGCCCGCCAACTCTTGACAAACGCCGTTATCCGAAACTGACCCGCCACGGACAAGTTGCGTTGTTCTGGTGTGTGCTAAAATCGCCAGCCGATGGGAAGACTTTGTTGTTCGCGATATGAGCGGGAGGCGCGGCAGTGCGGGTGGCTGCGCGTCGCGGGGATTGATGAGGCGGGGCGCGGGTCGCTCTTTGGCCCGGTGGTGGCTGCGGCCGTCATATTGAATCCGCGACGGCGTATTGTTGGCCTGGACGATTCCAAAAAACTAACGGCGGAACGGCGCACCGAACTTGCGCCGCGCATTCGCGAGCACGCGCTGGCGTGGGCGGTGGCGGAAATTGATTCGAGCCGGATTGACGCGTGGAACATTTATCAGGCCAGCCGGCAAGCGATGATGGCGGCGGTGTCGCAGCTTAGTCCCCTGCCGGATTACCTGCTGCTGGATGCGATGGAGATTGATTTGCCGATCGAGCAGAAGGCGCTGATTCACGGGGACGCGCGGTCGGTTTCGATCGCGGCCGCCTCGATTCTGGCGAAAACGGAGCGCGACCGGCGCATGGAAGAATTTGACCTGCAGTATCCGCAGTATGGGCTCGCGCAGCACAAGGGCTACGGCACCCCGGAACATCTGGAAGCGTTGCGACGGCACGGGCCTACACCTTTGCACCGGTTTTCTTACGCGCCGGTGCGTCAATCGGCGTGCTGGGCTTCGGGTGCGACGCAGGATCCGTTGCCGCTCGGCCCTACCAGCGACATTCCTGTCCACTAGAATTCATCTGGCTCTGTTGACACCCTCAGTTTTCGGCAACAGCGAAATTCGCGGCAAGTGTTTGTCCCAGCCGCAGCCAAGACTGTGTCGCACCTACGGCGCTCCCGATTCTCTTTGCGATCTTTCCCAGACCTTCCGGCCTGGGCTGACTTGTGCCGCGCCTACGGCGCTGGGTGGTGGCTTGGTGTAGGGGCGGGTCTGAGACCCGCCCCTACTAAACACAAATCGTCGGCGGGCGGCTCGCGAAGCGCCCCTACTGTTGTCTACTGCGCGATCGCGCGGGACGACGCGACGGAAATCCAGCCCATCCCGAGACCCTCCCGGGGGCCCTCCCCGGCGCCCAAGAGGCACTGTTATCGCCTATGGCACCTGCCCTCTTGTGGCGCGTTGCTCCTTGTTTTTGGCGCGTGCTAACCTTCATGTCTAAGCCGTCTGTATGGCTGCAGTGCATTGCCGGAGTCCGCGGGGTCCGGCAGGCGAAAATCATCCATGGCCTTCAACAAAAGCAAAGCGCTCGAAAATGCGCTGAAATTCCTCAACCAGGGCAAGGTCGCCCAGGCCATCGGCGAATACCAGCTAATTCTGCGCGCAGACCCGAAGGATCAAGCGACATTAATGACGGTGGGCGATTTGTTCGCCCGCCAGGGAGACATGACGCAGGCCATCGAATACTTCGAGCGGCTCGCGCAGGTCTATCTCAACGATGGATTCAACAGCAAAGCCATCGCGATCTACAAGAAGATCGCCAAGCTGGCGCCGAATGAACTGGCACCGCTGGAACGGCTGGCGGATTTGTACGTGCAGCAGGGAGTGCTGAGCGAAGCGCGACCTTTATTCCTGCAGATTGCCGAAGCCCACCTGAAATCGAATCATTCGCAGAAGGCCGTGGAGGTGCTGCACCGCCTCCTGGAAGTCGAGCCGGAAAATCAGCGCGTGCAAATGCGGCTGGCCGAACTCTACGGCATGATGGGGCAGAAGAAGGAAGCTGCGCTGACCTACCAGGCGTACGCGCACCGCCTTTTTGACCGCGGCGAAACCGAAGAAGCGGAAAAGCTGGTGGAGCGCGCGCTGGAAGTGGACCCCGGCAACGCTGCGGCGATTCTGTTGAAAGCGAAAACGCTTAATTCCGCCGAGAAGACCGATCAGGCCATCGCGATTCTGGAAAAACATCCGGAAGCGGATGCGGGCAGCGACGTAACCAAGCTGCTGGTGGAATATGAGCTGCGCGCGGGGCACGCGGCCAAGGCCGCGGAGCGCGCGCGACGGCAACTGGCGCAGGGACACGCGCATCACGCGCTGCTGTGCAAGGTTGCCGAAGCGATGATCGAAGGGGCGCAACCGGAGCAGGCGCTGCCGCTGCTGGCTGAATTGCGCGCGCCGATGATTGAAGCAGGCGCTCAAGATCACTTTTTGAAATCGCTTACCACCGCCTGCGAGCGGTTGCCCGGACATACCCACGCGCTGGAAGCCCTCGCGGACTTCTGCAGGACGACCAGCGATCCCTTCCGCTTGAACGCGGCGCTGGGCCAGCTTTCAGACGCGTACGCGGCGGAGGGGAACCTGCCACGCGCGGAAGAATTGCTCGTGGAGTTGGTGGACCGCAACAAGAACGACGAGCGGCTGGTGGACCGGCTGAATCAATTGCGCGCGCGGACCGGCGGAACGCCCATGGCGGGCGGGACGAGCCCGGAGAGCGCGACAGCAAACGCGGCGAACGGAAGCAACGCAGGTCTGCGGGAAGCCGCGGCCGAAGAAAAAAACAAGCTGGTGCCTCCCGCGCCGCCAGCTATTGCCGAAGAAGCCCTGGACGAAGAGACGCAGCGGTACATCGCGCAGGCGCTGACCGACGTGGACCTGTTTTCAAGTTACGGGCTGACGCAGAAAGCCACGCATCTGCTGGAAAACGTGCTGCAACGCGCGCCGCGGCATACGCCGACTCTCGAACGATTGCTGGACCTGCATCTGGGAGCCGGAAATGATCGCCGGACGGCGGAACTGGCGGCGCAGCTGGAACAGATTCATCGCGAGCGCAACGACGCTGTCAATGCCGACCGCTTTGCCGAGTTGCGGCAGCGATATTCGAAAGTGGCGGGACTGACGGAGAAGGATCTGCCCACGGCGCCGACCGTGGCTGCGCCGGTGGTCATGACTCCTTCCGCGGGAGCAGCCGCTACGATTCCCGTGCAGGCATCTGCTGCTGTGCCGGCAGAGCCCCCGGCGTTTGAGATTGCGGCAGAACCTGCCCCTGTTGCCAAGGCTCCTGCACCTACTGCTGCGCCCATCGAGTTTGAGATTCCCTTGTCTGGTGCAGAACCGGAGGCGCCACCGCCGCCCGCGCCGATTCCGCTTGCGGTGGAGGGAGTGGTTGACGGCGCAGTGCCCGCGGAAGAAGCGCCCGCACAGATAGCCGGGATTGGGGAAGAGCTGGATCTCTCTGACGAGTGGGAAGCGATTGCGGCCGAAACAGCCGAGGCCGCGGCGCCTGCAGCGGAAGCGGAAGAAGTTCCGGCGGCAGGTTTGGAGCTGGATCCGATCGTCGAGCCGGAGCCGGTTGCGGCCGAGGCTGCGCAAGCAACTGATACGAATGCGGCGCTCGAGGCAGTGTTCGATTTGAGTGCGCTGAAGGATGAAGAGCCGGAGCCGGAAGCGAAACCTGAGCCGTTCACAATCGAAGCAAACACGCCGCAATCTGAAATGGCGGCGCCTGTGCCAGAGGCTGAGGTGCCGGTAGAAGCGCCAGTAGAAGCGGCCGCAGAGCCTGAAATCGAACTGATCGACGTGGTAGCAGAAGAATCTCCCACGGAAGCGATTCCCGAGGCCGTGCTGGAGCTGGTGGATGAACCCGCACCGGCCGCGGCGGAGACGGCTGCGACGTCCGCCTTGGGCAGCGCTGAATTCGAACTGGAGTTAACGCCCGACCCGACTGCCACAACCACGCACGCCGGAGCCGCAACCACCGAGGATTTCATCAGCGAATTGGTGGCGGAGCTGGACGATCTGGAAGGTCCGACAGCTGAACCGGCGCGCGAGCCTGCGATCGCAGCGGCATCTGCGCCTGCGCCTCAAGACACGCACGCGAATCTGGAACAAGTGTTCGCCGAAGCGAACGCCACGCCGATGGCCGCCATCACGCCGCCACCAACAAACGGCTCCGCCAACAAGAATATTGCGGCCGCGCCCGCCGCTACGCCCGGCACGATGGAAAATCTGAATCAGCTGCATGAAGTATTCCAGGAATTCCGCAGCGAGCTCGGCGAGATGGGCGAAGAGGATGAAGACCTGGAAACGCACTACAACCTCGGCATCGCCTACCGCGAAATGGGACTGCTGGACGAAGCCATCGGAGAATTTCAGAAAGTGGCCAAGGCCGTGCAGAAAGGCAAGCCGTTCCGTTACGAGATGAATTGCTCGGTAATGCTGGGGCTTTCGTTCATGGATAAGGGCGAGCCGGCAGTGGCGTCGCTGTGGTATCGGCGCGCGCTGCAAGTGCCGGGGCTGGAAGAGGAATCAGCCTTGGCGCTGCGTTACGATTTGGGACTGGCGCTGGAATCCGCAGGCGAATCGGACGCGGCACTGGACAGCTTCCGGCAGGTTTACGCGGCGAACATCGATTATCGGGATGTGGCCGATCGCATCGCCACGCTGCAAAAGCACTAACCCTCGACGGCAACTCCTTCAATCCATGCTGTAAGAATATCGACGACAACTCCGTTTCCGATTTACGCGTAAATCGGACGCTGTGATAGTTTCAGGCTCATCGGCATCCGGTTCTTCGGCGGTATAATCACTTCTGGCGTAAAACCGTGCTCACCGGTGCCTGCGATCAACACCGAGATCGGGCCAAGGCGTGGGCGAGAGGAGTTAATGATATGCATTCATTGCGGGATCTCTTGCAGGACGCGCAAAAAAATGGAAAGGCGATCGGACATTTTAATATTTCTGATCTGGTTCTATTGAAAGCGGTGTTTGGCGCTGCCCGCGAACTGGGCGTGCCAGTCCTGGTTGGTTTATCCGAGGGGGAGCGCGAGTTTGTGGGAGCTCGCCCGATCGCGGCATTCGTGCGAAGTCTGCGCGAGGAATTCGACTATCCGATTTTTCTTAACGCGGATCACACCCACTCTCTCGCGAAGGCGGTGGAGGCCGCTAAGGCTGGTTTTGACTCCATCGTCTTTGATATGTCGGCCTTGCCATTTGATCAAAATGTGCGGGAAACCAAACAGGCAGTGGAAGCGCTGAAATCGATCAATCCCTCGATGCTCGTCGAGGGAGAAATCGGCGACATCGGAAGCGGCTCTGAAATTCACGACCGAGCCCCCGACCTCTCGAAGGGACTCTCGAAACCGGAACAAGCGAAACAGTTTGTGGAAAGCACTGGAGTGGACGTCCTGGCGCCCGCGGTGGGCAACATGCACGGCATGCTCCGCAGCATGGTGCGCGGCGAAACGAAGAAGCGGTTGGATATCGAGAGGATAGCCAAGATCAAGCAAGCGGCACGAGTTCTCCTGACCCTTCACGGAGGCTCAGGAACCGACGACGAAGACTTGCGCAAGGCAATCGCAGCGGGAATCAACGTCGTCCACATCAACACCGAACTTCGGGTCGCGTGGAGACGTGGCTTGGAGCAGGGTTTGGCCAAACAACCTGACGAAGTCGTGCCGTACAAGATTTTGCCGTCCGCCGTGGATGCGGTAAAACAGGTGGTCAGCTCGCGCTTGAAATTGTTCAACGGTGAACTGCATTTCGCGCAACGAAATTAGGTCCAAGCTGCGGCTGTTTCAAGAATTTCCCATGCGAGCCTATCCGGCCGCCTGATAACCGTGTTGTAAGTCTGACTCTCGCCCGACCTGAGCCGAAGTTTACGAAAGCGTGCGTGGTTACTTCGTGCTTGGCTTAGCTTTTTCGGAGCCGCAGGATTTCAGCGCGACCCATTGCTGCGGATTCACTGGAACGCCGTTCACATCTATCACCCAATGTAAGTGTGGGCCGTTGGCGCGGCCTGTTGCGCCCACATAGCCAATCACTTCACCTTTTTTTACGTGCGCGCCGGGTTCCACCAATAATTTTGACATGTGCAGATACAAGGTTTCGAGGCCCTGGCCGTGGTCAATCGCGACCGTGCCGCCGAGGACCGCGAAAGGCTGCGCGATTTTCACTGTGCCGGCTGCTACCGCGTGAACGGGGCGTCCTGCGGGCGAGCGCTGGTCAATACCAGCGTGAAATTCGCCGGTGGGCTTGCCATTATGGAGGCGTTTTACTCCGAAGGGAGAGAGCACGCAGCCGGGAACGGGAGCGACGAGAGGATCTTCCCAATATTTCAAGTCGGATACGGTGTTGCGAAACTCCGTCAGCGTTTGGATGTCTTCGGGAGTGGAGTGCAGGGCTTCGATTTGCGGAGCTAGGACTACGTTTTGCGTTGGGAATTTGGTAGGGCGGATCGTAAGTTTTGCGGAGGCTAGTGCCGCGCCGTCTTCGGCTTGAAATTTTATTTCGTACGAGCCGGGCGTGTCCGCTACGGCGACCGGCATCAGGCCTTGCGAGCCGCCGTTTGATTGCGGGAAGAGGCGGACGGTGCGGTCGTTCAGCTTGGCGCTGGTTGCGGGGACTGCGCAGGATAGGCGGACTGTTTGGCCCAGTGAGATTATTGCGGGTTTGGCGGTGCATTTCTGCGCACTGGCCGGCGAGGCGAGTATCGCGTAGAGCACGGCAACGTGCAGCATGACGTGTGCGCGTGGGAATCGGCGGGTGCCGCGCGCGTTAGCGATGGTGACGCAGATTTTCATGGCGCGATAATTTTATCGGGTTTCGGCGCGGCTGGCGGGTCGCGGCTGGGCGTTTGTGCGCGGTAGGGCACGAAAATGACAACAGGCCGCGGCGCAGCAGTGCGATTTTCTGTCCGCTGACGCAGGATTAATGTGCGGCGCAGTTGCGAGTCTGGCGATAATCTCCCATAATCGTAAGCTAAACATGTTCAATCGGATTCTGCGCGTCATATTGCTGTTGCTGTGGCTGGAACTGGGGCTTCTGTTGATCCTGATGCCGTGGTCCGAAGTTTGGGACGTGAACTATTTTATGTTTCAGTATCCCGGCCTGGCGCTTTTCGTGATGAACCCGTACTTGCGCGGCATGATTTCAGGGCTGGGAGTGCTGAACGTGCTGTTTGCCCTCGAAGCATTTCGCCGCCGGACTGCCACCGTTGTTACTCGCACTTAAGCAGCCGATTATTTGCTACGTGACCGACCGGAAATCGCTCGCAGAGGGCGAGGCCGGCGCGGGTGTGCTCGGGAAAATTCGTGCGGCGATCGCGGCCGGCGTGGATTGGGTACAGATACGCGAGAAGGATTTGTCGGCGCAAGAGCTGCTCGGGCTGGCGCGGGAGTCCGTCGCTGCCGCAGGCGGCGCGCGGGTGATTGTGAACGACCGGTTGGACGCGGCGCTCGCGGCGGGAGCTGCGGGCGTGCATCTAGGGCGGGAATCGCTGGGCGCGCGGGAAGTGGTGAGTTGGTGTCGGGGCGGCCATGCTCCCGCGGAATTTTTGGTTGGGGTTTCGTGCCACAGTCTGGAGGATGCGCGCGAGGCGGAAGGTGCGGGCGCTGCGTACATTTTTTTCGGGCCGGTATTCGACACGCCTTCGAAGCGGGGGATGGGAGAGTCGCAGGGTATCGCGCGGTTGGGCGAGATTTGCCGCGGCGTGGCGATTCCAGTGTTCGCGATTGGCGGAGTGAGCGAAGAGAACGCGGGAGAGTGCATTCGCGCCGGAGCCGCGGGAATTGCGGCGATTCGGATGTTTCAGAATGCGAGGAACAGCGCGGCGTTGAAGGATGCGATCGCACGTTTACGCGCGCGCGGAAAGCGCTAGCCGCTGAGCCAGCGGCCGACGGGTTGCAGCTCTTCGATGTGGTCGCAGATTACTTTGATTACGGCGGTGACGGGGATCGCGAGCAGCAAGCCCATCGCGCCCCACAGGAAGCCGAAGAAGAGTAAGGATACTGTTAATGCCAATGCGTTCAAACGGACGCGCCAACCCACCAGCGCAGGTACCAGCAAGTTGTTGGCGATGAAGTGAAACAGCGTGAGGATCGTGAAGATGCCGATGAACGGGCCAGGCGTGTGAAACTGTTTGATGCCGATGAGAATCGGCGGCACCCAGGAAAGAACCACGCCGAGATAGGGAATCAGATTCAGCAGGCCGGAAAGCAAGCCGAGCAAGAATGGAAAGTCGAGTCCCATGCCCCAGAAAAAGAGCCAACTGAAAACCACGAGAATCAGCCCCACCAGCGCGGTGCCTACCACGTAGCTGCGCAGCACCATAGTCACGTCCGCGAGAGTTTCCTTCACTTCCGTGCGCCGCGTGGCGGGAAATAACTGCATGGTGGCGTGCCACACCTGGCGTTTGGCGGCGAGCATGAAGAAAAGCAGGAAGGGCACGAAGGTCGCGGCCACTACCACTTCGTACAAAGAACTCAACCGCGCGAGCAGAGCGGCGCGCACCGGATGTGACTCTCCGACGGAGACGACGTGCTCGCCGGGAGTTGTGCCCGGCTCAATTTCGGAAACGTGTTCTTCAAAGGTCGCCATCCTTTGCTCGATGACGCTCGCGACTTGATGCAACGGCTTGCGGTACAGAGGCCAGTCGCGGCCGAACTGGTCCACGCGCTCGATCATGCTCCATGCCACAACCAATACTGCCGCGATGGTGAACAGAACCACGAGGAGCGAGCCCAGAGCACGCGGCACGTGCCAATCTTCGAGAAAGTTGACCACCGGGTCGAGAAAATACGCGAGCAGCACCGCGACCAGCAACGTCACCAGAATCGAAGACGCCCAGTAGCAGAAGGCGATCACGATTCCGGCCGCAATGATCTTTCCGCTGGCGGTACTCGCCGAGACGATTTTCTCTTCCTCAAGAGGCATGGCGGTACGATAACACAGCCAGAGCCGCGCAAATAATGGTGTGCCTCCGCGTACACTGGCCTTGGGGACGGGGGCGGCGGTACGAGCCATTTGCTCAGTGGTAAAGGCGAATGCGGCTACGATGGGACTGGGCGCGCGGTGCGATGATAGAATCGCGTGCCTGATTTTTGGGCGTGCAATAATAATTTCATGACCAAACAACTTTTCGGTACAGACGGAATCCGCGGTGTGCCGGGTGAAGTTCCGCTGGACGACGCCACACTCGATCGCGTTGGGTTGGCGCTGGGCGAATACGTCAGTTCGCACGGGCGTTCGCCGGATGCGCGCGCGCGCGTGCTGATTGGGCGGGATACGCGCGAATCCGGGCCGCACATCGCGGATCGCATCGCGCGCGGATTGGCGGCAGCAGGTGTGGAAGCCGTTTCCGCCGGAGTGTTGACGACGCCGGGCGTGGCCTGGCTCGTGCATCACGAGGGTTTCGCGGCCGGCGTGGTGATCTCCGCTTCGCACAATCCTTATCACGACAATGGCGTGAAATTGATTTCCGCGACCGGGATGAAATTTCCAGACGCGGTGGAGGCGGAACTGGAGCGATTTATTCTCGCGTCCAGCGAATCCCCGGAATCGCGCGGCGAAATGCAGCTGCACGACAACGAGAAAATTGACGACGATTATCTGGACGGGCTGCGCGCCGCGGCGCTGCCGGGCACAAATTTTGCGGGGATGAAGATCGTGATGGACTGCGCGAATGGCGCGGCCAGCAAGCTGGCGCCGCGATTATTCCGTTCGCAGGGCGCCGACGTCACCGCGATCAACGACAGCCCCAACGGGCGAAATATCAATGCGGACTGCGGCTCGCTGCATCCCGAGGAGATGCAGAAACGCATGGCGCAATCGGGCGCGTCACTGGGCGTGGCATTTGATGGCGATGCGGACCGCGCGATTTTCGCAAGCGGCTCGGGCCGGCTGGTAGATGGCGACGGCGTGCTGCTGGTGGCGGGGCGTTATCTGAAATCCGCGGGAAAGCTGAAGGGCGACGTGATCGTCGGGACCACGATGGCGAATCTCGGGCTGGAGCGCGCGCTGGAAAAATCCGGGTTGAAGTTGACGCGCACGGCGGTGGGAGACCGTTACGTGCTGGAAGAAATGCTGCGCACCGGGGCGAACCTGGGCGGCGAACAGTCCGGCCACATTTTGTTTTTGGACGACGCCACCACCGGCGACGGAATGCTGACGGCTATAAAGCTCGCCTCCATCATCGCGCTGCAGGGGCCGCTGGATGAATTACTCACCGATCTGAAAATTTTCCCGCAGAAGATTGTGAATGTGCGCGTGAAGTCGAAACCGCCGCTCGAATCTCTGCCGGAAGTGTCGCGCCTTTTGGCAGACGCCGAAAAAGCGCTGGGGAAATCGGGCCGCGTGGTCCTTCGTTATTCAGGCACCGAGCCGCTGGCGCGCGTGATGGTCGAAGCCGAGCACGACGATGATGTGACGCGCTGGACGCAAGCACTGGCGGACGCACTGCGCGAAGCGATTGGAGCGTAGGCAGGCTCCGGATTCGTCCTAAGCATTACGTTCTGAATTCCCGTTGCTTCGGCGGATTGCTTCGTGTATCACTTGTCACCGAAACACCGTTTTACGCATTACCCTGAAGAATCCTATGAATCAATCGCGAAACTTATTGCTCGCTGCGTTCATTCTGCTGGTTAGTTCGCCGGGCATCGCACAGAATTCGCCACAGACTGCTCCGCCGGCGGCTCCAGCGGGGCAAGCCATTGCGATTCCGCCATACCCGGACACGCCGCGAGGGCTGGAGAAACTGCTGGGAGAGATGATGAAGCTCGCGAAAGCGAACGACTACCAGACACTCACGGCTTACGCGAAGTCGCTCGCGCTTCCAAATCCGGACGACTGGTTCAAGTCGGTCTTCGGCGATGAGCGAGGTCCAAAGTACACTGCAGCCTCGGCATCCTCACGGCTAGGAATCGAAAGGGTTATCCCACCTACACTGGCTAACCTGCTCCACGAGAAGAAGACGGGCATTGTGGCGCACCGTTTTGAAGGCTCTTGCGACAACGCCGCCACCGCTAAAGAGTATCCCCTGCTACTGCAGCGCCAGAGTTCTGCGCCGCTGTACGACGCTCGCTTTTCGGATGGCGCCACGGAAATGATCTGGCAATATTTCGCCTATGTTGACGGAGGCTTTCGCTACGGCGGCAATTTTTCGGCTTATCCTCCCGCTCTCCCGAAGAAACAGAGCGCAGCGCAAAGTGGGCAATTGACGGCCGACGCGTCGGAGAAAAGAACTCGCGTGGCCGCCAATGTTCAGGCCGGAAAGCTCATCCATCAGGAAGTCCCTAAATACCGGCAAGAGGCGAAAGACGCGCACATCCAGGGGACGGTGACTATTCACGCGATCATCGCTAAGGACGGTTCAATCCGCGAAGCCCACGTAGCCGAGGGGGTATGCCTCCTCGCGGAGCCAGCCCTGGATGCCGTAAGGAAGTGGCGCTACTCGCCCACTCTGTTGTTGGGCGAGCCGGTCGAAGTGGACACCACGATAACCGTCACATTCACGCTAGGCTGACTTTTTCCGCCCTAACCGTTTGGGGCTGCGAAGCCCTCCCCGTGTTATTTCGAGATAGCTGAGCCTTCCGGGAACTTTTTCTGCACTTGCGACATTCTAAGTAGTGAGAGGCGCGGGACGGACGCACCGCAGCCCTTGTAGCGGCGGTTGCCGGGCCACAAATGGTGTCCGCCGCGGCGGACGCCGCTACAGAGGCCAACTCAACGTCTAAACCCGGGGCCGGAAGCGATGCGGCAGTATCTTATGAATAGCGATGACCAGCTCATATTGGAGTTCCAGCAAGGCTCGCGCGAGGCGTTCGTGGAGCTGTTCGAGCGCTACCGCGAGCCGATCTATGGTTTTTTTCGGCGACGGCTAGACTATCCGGCGCGAGCGGAGGAATTGGCGCAAGAATGCTTTCTGGCGCTTTTGCAGAACGTGCAACGCTACGAGCCGCGAGCTAGTTTTCGCAGCTATTTGTATGGGATCGCGATTCATCTGGTGGCGGTGGAGAGGCGCAAGGCGGGGCGCGAGGTCGCGGAGAACGAAAAGCTCGACAGCCGGGCGGTAGAAGGCAACGCTGCGGAAAATAATGATGCGGGAATATGGGTGCGCAGCGCGCTGGGGCATCTGGAACAAAGCGAGCGGGAGATTTTGATGCTGCGCGAGTACGAACAGCTCAGTTACGGCGAAATTGCAGCCGTGCTGCGTATTCCGGTGAATACCGTGCGCTCGCGTTTATTCCGGGCGCGCGCGGCGCTGAAAAATCAGTTGCTGCCGGTGAGGGATTAGGCCGAGGAATATTATGGAACGAAATGCACAACACGCGTTTGATGCCGAAGAGGTGATGGCTTATCTCGACGGCGAACTGGAGGCGCGGCGAGCGGCGGCGCTCGCGGCGCATCTGGTGAGTTGCAGCGAGTGCCAGGAAGTCGCACAAGGCTTTCGTGCGCTTTCGGAACGGATGCCGAGTTTTGAAGTGGAGCATCCCTCGGCGGGGATGAACGAAACGGTGATTGCCGCGCTGGATTCGAGCAATGCCGCGAAAAAAACAGTTCCGAGTGGCTCCGAGCAAAATAAGTCGTGGAACTGGCGTCGCATGTTTGCAAAGCATTACGTTTGGGCGTTTGCCGGTATGGGATTGGCAGCATTGCTTGCTGTCGCGAGCATTCCAAACTTTTTCAGAGCGCGCCACGAGGCGTGGCTTGCTACAGAACGCGCGACCGGCTTGTCCGCTCCGCTCGAAGACAGACAGCGATTCGCCGCCTCAACATCCCTTCCGCCAGCTGCGACAATCCAAGCACAACTGGCAGCGCCGGTGGGAGGGCCGATGCCGACGCCGCCACCTTCAGACGATGAGCAATTAAAGGCGCCGGAAAACGTCGGACCGATGATCGTGCAGACGGCGTCGCTGAATATTTTGGCAACAAACTACGACGAAGCCAGCGCAGCGATCGAAAAACTAGCCGCAGCTCACGGCGGGTACGTGGAAAAGCTGGACGCGAAGGCGCAGACCGGGAACGCCCGGGAACTTTCGGCGTCCCTGCGCATTCCGACGAAGCAACTCGATGGATTTCTAGCCGACGTGCGCAAGCTGGGCCACGTGGAAGAGGAAACGCGTTCCAATGAGGAAGTGAGTGACCAGTACGTGGACCTGCAAGCCAGGCTCAAGAGCGCCCGCGCCACCGAGCAGCGGCTAATTGAACTGCTGCGGACCCGCACGGGGAAGCTCCAAGATGTGCTGGAGGCCGAACGCGAGCTGGCTCGCATCCGTGGAGAGATCGAAAGCATGCAGGGCCAGAGCGCGATCCTGGTCCACCGGGTGAATTACGCCACGGTGCAGGTTGACCTGAACGAAGAATACCGGCAGGTACTGGGCTCGGGCCCGATTTCCACCGGTACGAAGATCCGGAACGCCGCGGTGGAGGGGTTTTCCAACGTCGAAGAGGGAGCGGTGGCCCTCGTGGTTTTCCTATTTGCGGTGGGGCCTTCGCTCTTGTTCTGGCTGGCGATTTTGCTGGTGCCTGGGTGGTTCATTTGGAAGCGGTTCAGAGTTCGCGCGCGGAGCTAGCGCCAATTTTCTTCCAAAGAACATAGAAAAATGGCTGCGCGCTTTCAGAAACTGGATGTTGCTACCGCAATACCATAGGCGATTCCGTTTTCGCGGAAGCTAAATCCTTCGGGGACAACAGATAGGTCTTCGCGGGAAAAGCCGCTGAGCTGGCATCCGGCGTGCAAACTACACGACGGCTGTCTCTTATCCCGGGGTGGGCCGGTTTCGCCGCGCTGAGACCGGAACTAGGGGTAGAGCATGACGGGGGCCCGACGGGGCCCCCTCTTTTTTTGTGTTGGCATCTTGGACGCTCGTCCCAGGCAAGTGCATTGTCTGCATTGCGTTGCTGTGCTGTAATACCCTCAGTTTTCGCAAACCCTCTCACATATGGGATTAGGCGCCGCGCCGTTCGTACTGATTGCCGTCCTTTGGGTGATTGGTGTGCCTGTGCTGGCCATCGTCGCCTACGTACGCGTGGGCGCAGTGAAGAGCGCCGCCCAGGCGGAAGTGGCGCAATTGATCCGGCGGATTTACGCGCTGGAGCAACGGCTCGCGCAGATTGAGAAGGGAATGTCGGCGCTGAGCGCTGCGGCGAGTGCGATTCCTCCGCGGGAAACTACTGATGCTGCGCCTACGGCTGTTGCGCATCCACCCATTCCGACGACGCCTTCCCCGTCCGTATCCTTTCCTTCGCAGGCTGCACGGCCATTCGCGGTTTCAGCACTTGTTTCAGGCCCACATGCGCCCGTGCCAATCCGGGGCCACGCGCCGGCAGTTTCGCAGCCGATGTCCCGCGGCAAAATGACGAGCGACGCGGCCGGCGGAAATTTTGAGGAGGTGGTCGCGGGACGCTGGCTGAATTACGTGGGAATCCTGGCGCTGCTGTTTGCGGTGACGTTCTTCCTGAAATACGCGTTCGACAATAATTGGGTGGGCCCGCGCGGTCGGGTCGGGATTGGTCTGCTCGCGGGCAGCATTCTCTATCCGTGGAGCCACCACCTGCTGGATCGCGGCTACAAATATTTTTCCGAGGGGATCGCTGGTCTGGGCGCGGCGGTGCTGTATTTGTCGCTGTGGGCGGGCTGGCATTATTACCACATTTTTTCGCAGGACATTGCGTTCATGGCGATGATCGCGGTGACCGCAGTGACGCTGGTGGTGGCCTTGGGGCGCAACTCCGAGCGCATCGCGTTCCTGGCGCTGCTGGGTGGAGTGATTACGCCAATGCTGGTAAGCACCGGCGCGAATCAAGAGGTTACGCTCTTCACGTATCTGACGATTCTCGGCGCCGGAGTGCTGGGAATTGCCTGGGTGCGAGATTGGAAATCGCTGCCGCCTGTGCAGTTTCTGGCGACGCTGGTTTATTTCTGGGGTTGGTACAGCGACTTTTACAGGCCGTATGAGCTGGCGACCACCGTCATGTTCGCCACGGTGTTTTTTATTTTGTTTGCGGCATTGCCGGTGGTGCGCAGCCGGCGCGATGGCGAGCTTTCAGGACTCGAAGCCGCGATCGTGCTGGTGAATTCGCTGGCTTACCTGGTGGCGCTGCGCGTGATGCTATGGCCGGAAAATCGCTGGGCTTTGACGGGGGCGGTGCTGGCCCTAGCCGCGGTGCATCTGGCGGCGGAGCGCATGCTGCCGGAAAAACGCGGCACAGAAGTGCGCCTGGCGCGGATTTTGTACGCCGGGCTGGCGCTAACTTTTGTGACGCTGGCGATTCCGATCCGGCTGGACGGGAATTGGATCACGATCGCCTGGGCAGTGCAGGGCGCGGTGCTGATCTGGAGCGGATTGCGGGCGCAGTTCGCGGCCCTGCGCTGGGCGGGCTTGGTGCTGTTTGCGATTGTAGCCGGGCGCTTGGCGCTGATTTCGATTCCCGCCGACACATTTTTGCTGAATGCGCGATTTGCGACGTTTGCGATTTCCGTCGTTTGCATGGCGCTGAGCTGCTATTTCGCGGCGACCAGCGATGAAGAGTTGGGCGAGCAGGAAAGCGGCGCATTTGCGGTGACCGCGATTGTGGCGAATATTTTGGCGCTGGCGGCATTGTCGCTGGAAGTGTGGGACGTGTTTGGGCGCATGCCTTCGCTGGGAATTGACCGCGGGCACGCGCAGGAGTTGGCACTTTCGATGCTTTGGCTAGTGTGGGCGCTGGGATTGCTCGGCGCTGGATTCTGGAAGAAATCGCAAGCGATCCGCTGGCAGGCGCTGGTGTTGCTCGGCGTCGTGATCGTGAAGGTTTTTCTTTTTGACCTTTCGTTCCTCGAGAAATTCTACCGCATCGTTTCGTTCCTGCTGCTCGGCCTCGCGCTGATGCTGATTTCGTTCTACTACCAACGGCAATTGCTAGGGCGGAAGGGCGAGCGAAAGGCGTGAGCGCGCGATTGCGTCTATTTCTACCTTTGTCCGCGCGATTACGGCGTGGAGTTCTCGTCGTTGGCGCGATCGGCGCGGCGCTGCTAGCGACTTTTGTCGCGCTAGCGGACTCGCGGCTGCCTGCCGCGTGGAAGAACTGGCACTATTCACGCGCGATTGAACTTACACCGACGACCGCGCCGCAGTTGGTGAGCGTTATCACGCCGCTGGAAATATATCCCCACGCAATCCCCTGGCTCGCCGACCTGCGCGTGATTGACGAGCAGGGCGCGGAAGTGCCGTACGTAAGTTTCCGTAGCGAGGGAACGTCGAGAACCGCGTCGCTGCCGTCCACTTTGCGCGAAAACAGTTTTACCGCCGGGCAATTCACGCAATTGATCGTGGATGTCGGGCCGCACGCGCCATTTCACAATGCGGTGCGCATTCAGACTACCGCACCGGACTTCATCGAGTGGGTGCAAGTCGAGGCCAGCGACGACGGGCACGTCTGGAGGATGGTGCAGGAGCGCGCGCCAGTTTTCCGCTTCCGCAAAGATGGGCACGAAGGCACCCTGGTGGTGCACTACTCCGAAAATAACGCGCAGTATTTACGTGTGCGTATCCTGGATGGCGATACGAAATTCGCGGTGTTCGGCGCGGACGTGTTGCATGAAGTCGTGCAACCCGCCGAACGCGTACCGCTGGAAATTATTTTGTCGCCAGAAGCGAAACAGCCTGCGGGCAGCACCCTTTGGCGCGCCGATGTGGGCGCGGCCGCGGAACTCGGGCTGGAAGCGCGATTTGACGTGACGGCGCCCGCGGAGTTCATTCGCACCGTGAGAATTTCCGTGAGCGGAGACGACAAAGAATGGATCAGCATCGGCGGCGGCGAAATTTATCGCTATCGCCGCGCAGACGCGCAGCTGGAGCAGCTGTCGGTGATGGTTGCTCGCGGCGCGGCACAGGTGCACTACCTTCGCGTGGAAATCGTGAATGGAAATGACGCACCTTTAGTAGGCGCCGCGCCGAAATTGTATGTAACGCCACAGCACCTGGTCTTCGAGCAGCAGCCAGGGCGAAGTTATTTCCTGATTTATGGCCAAGAACGCGCCGAGCCCGCGCACTACGATCTAGGCCGCCGCCTCGACGCGAAGCAGATGGCCGCGGCGGTGGCGGCGCAGCTGGGCCCGGAAGTAGTGAACGCAGATTGGGTCGATCCGCGCCCCTGGACCGAGACGCACGATATTTTTCTGTGGCTCGTTCTGCTGGTGGCCGTGATCCTGCTGGGCTATGCCGCAGTGCGGTCGTTGCGGAAGTCAACGGCGCCTGAGGCGTGAGTTTCGGCGTGTGATGCACGCAAAAAAGTAGGGGCGGGTCCCGCGCCTGCGGCACCCACCCCTACAGTACCTCTAAAGCTTTCCTTCGTTTTGACTTCACGAAAAACTCGCTGTTTGTATCTCGCCCTCAGCTGCAGCCCGACGTCCCGCCGCAGTTAGAGCATTTGTAGCAGCTGCCGTTGGGAGTCATTAACATGCCGCATTCGGAGCACGAGGGCGCGTCGTCAATCGTGGCGCGCTGGCGCGTGGAAGCGTCCGGGTCGGCATGCCTAACGGCGGATGCTGGAGCGACCGCGTGTGCCATCGCCGCAGCCGTAGTGGCTGGAGCTTCGGAATCCGCGGTGGCGTCTATATCCAGATAATCGGGTGAGATGAATTTCGCGCCGAGCCAGCGACCGATGTAATCCACCACTGATTTTGCGTAGCGGATATTGGGATTGCCGGTATAGCCCGATGGTTCGAAGCGCGAGTTGACGAATTTATCGACGAGCGCGCGCAGCGGCACGCCGTATTGCAGCGCGATCGAAACGGACAAAGCGAAGGCGTCCATGATGCCGGAAAGCGTGGAGCCTTCCTTCGCCATCTTGATGAAGATTTCGCCCGGAGCGCCATCCTCATATTTACCGACGGTGAGGTAGCCTTCGTGGCCGCCGATGGAAAATTTGTGGGTGATGGAACTGCGCTCGTTGGGAAGCTTGCGGCGGCTGGCGCCACGCGCGAAAAGCTCTTCCTGCTGCGGCGCAGACGCAACCGGAGCGGCAGCAGCTTCTGCAACCGGCACCGCAGCAGCTGCAGCGGCCGGCTTTTCGTCTTCCTTCTTGCTGGCAGCCGAAAGCGGCTGCGAGCGTTTGGAATTGTCGCGGTAGATGGCCACGGCCTTCAGCCCATATTTCCAGGATTCGGTGTAGGCCTGCATGATGTCTTCCACGGTGGATTCTTCCGGCATGTTGATGGTCTTGCTGATCGCGCCGGAAAGGAACGGCTGGGCCGCCGCCATCATGCGGAGGTGTCCGCGCCAGGCGATAGAACGTCCGCCGCCCATGGGAGAAAGCGAGCAATCGAAAACGGGCAGATGCTCGTCCTTCAGCCCAGGAGCGCCTTCGATTTTCGCGTTGGCGTCAATGTAATCCACGATCTGCGCAACTTGTTCCGTGGGATAACCGAGATTCATCAAAGCCTGTGGCACGGTGTTGTTGACGATCTTGATGACGCCGCCGCCCACCAGCCGCTTCTGCTTCACCAACGCCAGATCAGGTTCGATGCCGGTGGTGTCGCAATCCATCATGAAGCCGATGGTGCCGGTAGGAGCGAGCACGGAAACCTGGGAATTCTTGTAGCCGAATTTTTCGCCTAGCTCGAGCGCATCGTCCCAGGCTTTGCGGGCGGCGCGCAGCAGTGAAGGCTGCACGTGTTCGTCTTTGATAGGACGCAACGCATCGCGGTGCATGCGGATAACGTCAATCATGGCTTCGCGGTTGCGCGGATAGCCGCCGAAGGGGCCCATGCGTTCCGCGATGCGTGCGGACTGGGCATAGGATTCGCCGGTCATCAGCGCGGTGATGGCGCCGCAGAAATCGCGCCCGCCGTCGGAATCGTAAGGAAGCGCGAGAGACATTAGCAGCGCGCCGAGGTTGGCGTAGCCGATGCCCAGCGGACGGTAGTCGTGCGAATTGCGCGCGATTTTTTCCGTGGGATAGCTGGCGTTGTCCACCAGGATTTCCTGCGCCGTGATGGTGACGTCCACGGAGTGGCTGAACGAGTCAGAATCAAACTGGCCGTTGGGGCCGAGATACTTCATCAGGTTGAGCGAAGCCAGATTGCAAGCCGTGTCGTCCAGGAACATGTACTCCGAGCACGGATTCGACGCGTAGATGCGGTCGGTGGCCTTGCAGGTGTGCCAGCGGTTCACGGTTGTGTCGTACTGCATGCCGGGATCCCCGCAGCGCCAGGCGGAATCCGCCATTTCGCGCAGCAGGTCGCGCGCGCGGAATTCCTCGCACGGTTTGCCGTCGTTCACATTGCGGGTCCACCAGCCGCGGTCTTCCTCTACTGCCCGCATGAAATCGTCGGTCACGCGCACGGAGTGGTTGGCGTTCTGGAAAAAGACGGAGCTGTAAGCCTCGCCGTCGATCGCCTGATCGTAGCCCTGCTCGATCAGCACGTGCGCTTTGCGCTCTTCCTTGGTCTTGGACTGGATGAACTCCATGATGTCCGGATGTTCGACGTTGAGGATGACCATTTTGGCGGCGCGGCGCGTCTTCCCGCCGCTCTTGATCACGCCCGCAAAAGCGTCGAAGCCCTTCATGAAGCTCACCGGACCGGATGCGATGCCGCCGCCGGATAGAGATTCCCTGCTGCCGCGCAGCGACGAGAAGTTTGTCCCGGTGCCGGAGCCCCACTTGAATAGCATGCCCTCGGTCTTGGCCAGGTTCATGATGGAATCCATGTTGTCCTGGACGGAATTGATGAAGCACGCGGAGCATTGCGGCTTGGCCTGCACGCCAACGTTAAACCAGACGGGAGAATTGAACGCGACTTTCTGCTCGACAAGCAGATGAGTGAGTTCGTCGCGGAAAATGTTTTTGGATTCGGGTGAAGCGAAGTAGCCGCCCTCATCGCCCCAGCGGACGATGGTGTCCACCACGCGGCCGATCAGCTGGCGCACTGAGTTTTCGCGCTCGGGGGTGTTGGGTTTGCCGTGAAAATACTTGGAAGCCACGATGTTGGTGGCCGTCATGGACCAGGACTTGGGGACCTCTACGTTTTCCTGGCGGAAGATTACCTGGCCTTTATGATCACCGATGAGAGCAGTACGACGTTCCCACTCAACTTTGTCGAAAGGTGAAACTTTACCGTCGGTGAACCGCCGCTGGAATTCCAGCCCCGTCGTTCGCCGCGCAATCTGATTCGTTTCGGCCATGCTGTTCCATACCGTCCTTGTTTCAGCCATTTTGCCTCCGCGCAGGCAGTGGTGCCACGTGCATGTGAGCCGGGGAGCCGTGCGGGAGCAGAACCTTCATTCTACTCCTAAGTTGCGCCCCGAGGGTGAAGTGAAGTGCACCGTACTGGTACACAAAAGTTGTGACAGTGGGGAGCAGCCAGACCTAGGAGCGGCAACAAACGCCGTTCGCGCCGAAAAAAAGTGACAATAGCCCAGCTAAGCCGCGCAAGAAAACCGAGGCGCGGTGTGCAGTGGGGTAAGGCCCCTTTAGATTTTCGGTTAACCCGGTCCGGCTCTACGACTGGTTGGGGGCAGCGAAAAAATGCTGCGGCCAACTAATTGTCCCCCGAGCTTGGAAGCGCAGTATCGGGGGTTGTGGAAAACTTGTCAAGAAAAATTCATATAGAAAACACAAAATCTTCGGCTCCCGGTGTCGAAAACGTCTACATATTGTGGTGGGTATCCGGTTGGACGCATTCCACGGTAGTGGCAAATAAAGGGCGAAAGCGTGAGTAGAAAGTTTGCGGCGCGAAAATTTCACGAACCTCTTCGGCGACGGTGGTATTGGCACGCGTCGTCGCGGCGCAGTGCGCGGCTGCGGAAAAAATTTGTCGCGTCCTGCTTTTCCGATCGAATCAAATTTGCATATGCCGAAAATCGTTTTCCTCACACATTCCCGGTAAATCTTCCGCAAATTCTCTGGAGCGCGCCCGGAATCGCCCGGTGATTTCAGAACGCACGTAACGATAGCGATCGTTCGGCCCGATCATTTCGCACGGTGGTTATGCGGAAATCCCGCAGAACCCCAGATTCGGGCATGTGCTGAGGATAGCAACACCAGGGAATTGACATGAACCGCTGGGCGCTGGAAAAATTCATAATGAGGGGCCATGGCGAATCCAGCAATTGAAATCGAACGGCTGACCAAAGACTACCCGGTGGGGTTCTGGCGAAAAAAAATGCGCCGCTCCCTGGACCATTTGTCGCTGCAGGTGGAAGAAGGGGAATCGTTTGGATTCCTCGGGCCGAATGGTGCGGGGAAAACCACCACGATGAAGCTATTGATGGGGCTGATTTTTCCGACGTCCGGAACGGCGCGGGTGCGCGGACGTTCGATCAACGACGTGCGCATGCATCGCGAGATCGGCTACATGCCGGAGCAGCCCTATTTTTACGATTATCTGACGGCGCGCGAGCTGCTGGCATATTTCGCGCGGTTTTTCGGGTTCAACGCGGCGGAGCGGAACGAACGCGTGGCGCGCTTTCTCAGCCTCGTGGGCCTGGCGGCAGCGGCCGACGTTCAGCTGCGGAAATTTTCAAAAGGCATGCTGCAGCGCGTGGGCATCGCGCAGGCGATTCTGCACGATCCGCAGGTGGTGTTTCTGGACGAGCCAATGTCTGGCCTGGATCCAGTGGGCCGGCGCGAAGTGCGCGACATTATTCTGGATTTGAAGAAGCAGGGCCGCACGATTTTCTTCTCGACGCACATTCTTTCCGACGCGGAAATGCTGTGCGACCGCGTGGCAGTGCTGCTCGAAGGGAAATTGCGCGGAGTTGGCTCGCCGGGGGAGATCGTGTCCATGGAAGTGCAAGGCATGGAAATTTTATTCGAAGTGGGCAAGGAACGGACGCTGCCCGCGAACATCGCCGCGCGCGCGAAAAACATCGGCAATCGCTACCGCATTGAAGTGGCGGAGCAGGAGCTGTACGCGGTGCTGGAACAATTGCGCGGATGCGAGGGGCGCATTCTGTCGGTGGCGCCGCTGCGGCCGTCGCTGGAGGATTATTTTTTCAATCTGGTGGGGCGGCAAAAATCGCAAGTGCCGGCCGCGGAAGTGGGTGTGCGATGAGCGTGATACCAGGCGTGGTAGCCATCAATACGTTTCGCGAAGCCGTGCGCGACCGCGTGCTGTACAACCTGATATTTTTCGCGCTGATGATGATCGGCGCGGCCATCCTGGTGGGCCAGATCTCGATCGGGATCGAACGGATGGTGATCATCAACCTGGGGCTTTCGGCGATTTCGATTTTTGGAATCATCATGGCGATTTTTATCGGCGTGGGACTGGTGTACAAGGAGATGGAAAAGCGCACGCTCTACAGTTTGCTGTCGAAGCCCATCCGCCGCTGGGAATTCCTGGTGGGAAAATTTGCCGGCCTGCTGCTCACTCTGGTGGTCAACACCGCGCTGATGACGCTGGGATTGGGCGCGGCGTTGTACTGCGTCAGCAGAAAATTCGAGCGGGCGGACGCGACGATTCTGGTGGCGGTTTATTTTATTTTGCTGGAGCTGGCGCTAGTGACGGCCCTGGCGCTGTTCTTTTCCTGTTTTACCAGCCCGATGCTTTCCACTCTGTACACATTGGGAATTTATGTTGCCGGAGTTTTCGCGCCGGGCATACAGGGCATCAGCCAATTCACATCGAACTGGGTGCTGGCGGTCGTGACGCGCTTCATCTACTACCTGTTGCCGAACTTTCACAATTTCGGCGTGATTGCAGAGGCAGCGCACGGCGACGCGGTGCCGCTCGCGCTGGTCTGGCATAACACGGTGTACGCGGCGTTGTACGTGCTTCTGATTCTGGTGGCTTCGGCCGCGGTGTTTTCCGGGCGCAATTTGAAATGAGCAAGCGCAGCCAAAATAAAAGCCACACGCGAGCGATGTTGCTGGCGCTGGTCGCGGTGCCCGCGCTGTTCGCAATATGCGCGGCGCTACAGATGCGTATTGACGTGGATACGCTCGCGATGAACCAGGACAAGGAAGAATTGCTGCTGCGCTCAGGTCCGCTGCTGCAGAAACTGAGTTTGGGATATGAGTCGCTGCTGGCGGACATCTATTGGACGCGCGTAGTGCAATATTATGGCGTCAGGGCCCACAAACCGGGCGCGACTTACGAACAGCTGTGGCCTTTGCTCGACATCACTACCACGCTCGATCCCAATTTAATGATCGCCTATCGCTTCGGCGCGGTTTTTCTTTCGGAGCAACCGCCGGGCGGACCAGGGCGTGCGGATTTAGCGGTGCAGCTGGTAAAACGAGGCATCGCGGAAAATCCGGATGAATGGCGGCTCTATCAGGATCTGGGATTTCTTTATTCAATCCACTTGAAGGATTACAAAAAAGCCTCTGAAGCCTATCTGGAAGGCAGCAAGAATCCCAACGCGCAAATATGGATGAAAGTGATGGCTGCGCGCGTCGCGGAAACCGGCAACGAGCTGGAAACATCCCGCCTGATCTGGACGGGAGTGTACTCCAGCACTAAAGACGAACAGGTCCGGCGTACTGCCTTACAGCATATTCATTCGCTGGACGCGATGCTGGGCCTGAGGCGCCTGAACGAAAGCTCCGAGGATTACTGGAGAAAATTCGGCCGCTTCCCTACCTCGATGCAGGAGCTGCGGGATGCGGGATTGGTCGGAGGTACCTTGCAGGACCCGGCGGGTTATCCCTATGTGATGGGACCGAATGGCGTGCCACAACTCGATCCGAAAAGTCCTATCCAGTTGGAGTCCCAGCAGGGATCTGGAACACTTCGCTAATATAGCTTCCCGCCGGGCCGTTCCCGTGACCTTCTGATTTGCTTGCACTCGAACTGGCCCTCTGCGCTATAATCCCCGCAATCCAGCTAGCAATTCGGGCCTGCACGGCCGTCTGCACTCAGGCACTCTTCATGGCCGGCGGGCGGGAGGCACCCATGGAAGCGATTCACGGCGCACTTTTGGGCGTTCTGGTTCTTTGGGGAGCGGTAACTGCCGTTCTCATCGCTCTTCTCGCCTATCGCGGCACCCTCGAAATTCGTGAAGATGATCAGATCTTTCTCGATCGCGCCGGCGATTCCATGGCCAACGAGCAGCGCGAACTGGTCGCGCGCATTGACAAGCTGTCCAAGCCCATCAAGCTCTTCATGATCCTTTCCATCGTCCTGCTGCTGACCGCCCTGGGCGTCTTCCTCTTCGAGGGCTTCAACAAGTTCTGAATCGCCCTGTAGGGCGATTCACCCTTCGATCCCGCTGCGCGGGATCGAAGGGTCGCGCCCGCCGCGTCCCATCAAATCGTGCGCCACTTATCACTGATCACTCGTCACTGATTCGGCGGCTTAGACTGCGCGGGCGCCGCGGATGGTCCTGGCGTCACCGGCGTCGCCTCCGCCGGCGCAAGCAAACTGCAATCTACCGCCGTGTGGTTGTGCACCACCAGCCAATCGTTGCCGACTTTGGTGAAAACCAGCGTCGTCTGCCCGCGCGCGTCGTAACCCTTTCCTGTCGCCAGCATCGCCGAAAAATCCCACTGGTACGTGGCCCACGCCACATCCGCATGTATATAGATGTAGGTGTTCCGCCGCACAATCTGCATCTGCTGGAACGCCGCCTTCTGCCTTTCGTAACCTTCCTCCCAGTTTTTCCACCCCACAATCGGCGGCCCGTAATCGCTGCTCACAAACGTGGCGCTATCTGAATAATATTTGTGCATCAATTCCAGATTTCCCAGCTGCTGCGCCGCTAGCATTTCGCCAATGTTGTGTTCGATCTGATCGTTCGGCGACATCGGCATGGACGGCAGCGACTGATCCGGCGCGGGCTGATTCTTCTTGTTTTTCTGCGCCCACACCCCCGAGCAAAGCAGCAGAATCACCACGACGCCCGCCAGCGCGCGAATCACCCCCGCGCGCAACCCCACGAAACTCACCTCAAGCTGCCTCATTTGCGTTTTCCTCCTTGCCTGCCCCGCCGGAGCATAGCACGGCCCTGAAAGCACAACGACGGCCATTGGCGCACGTGTTGCGCATGAAAAAACGACCTATGAATTTTACGTCGTGGGTGCTCGTGCGTATTTTCTTTGCGATAAATTGGCGCGAACGCGCTGTTCGCGATAGGGGCGCTGCTTGCTGCGCCCCAGCTTGCCACAGCGTCAGCCCTGTCGGATATTGTGGGGCAGTCCGCGAACCGCCGTGCCTTGTAATTCAAAACGCTCCAGAAAGACGCGCGTGCTCGTTATTTCCTCAAATCCCGCACAACGCGAAATCCATAATCCGCGTACTGAAATTCCGGAGGTATGCTGGCCCGCGCCGCGCACCGCGATATCTTAATCTGGTGCCGCCACGATCCTCCGCGCGAACTTTTCCGCGCGCCCTGCGTCGGCCCCTGGGGATTGCGCTCCGGCGACGCACCGTAATATTCCGCGGCAAACCAATCTGCGCACCACTCGTGCACGTTCGCCCCAATGTCGCAAAGTCCATACGCGTTTCGTTCCGCACGTCCCACCGGCTCCGGCCCGTTCTTCCAGCGCACGGAATAATTCGTCAAATGCTCAGGAGGCTCGTCGCCCCACGGAAATTGTTTCTGCTCCACGCCGCCGCGCGCCGCGCGTTCCCATTCCGCTTCCGTCGGCAGACGATATCGCCGCCCGCTGCCCGCGCTCAACCACTCGCAGTAAGCCGCCGCATCAAACCACGAAGGCGCCACCACTGGCTGCTCCGCATCGGAAAAGTTCCTATCGCTCCAATGCAGCGGCGCGCGGTGCTTCGTTGCGGCCAAGAATCGCGCATACTCCGCGTTCGTCACCTGGCATTCCGCCATCTCGAACGCATCCACCCACACGCGGTGCACCGGCCGCTCGTTCTCCTGCCCGGTATCGCTCCCCATCGAAAACCACCCCTCCGGAATCGCCACCAGTCGCGGTTCGATCACGCTAGCGCACGCGCTCAAATCAATCGCGTTGCTTAGTCCTTCGCCAGTAGCTGCATTCATCGCGTCAATCCTGCGCCGCCGCATGTCGCGTCTGGCTCAGCAAGTTAACGAACAACCGGTACGCCCCGGGCACTCCCGCCGGCAACTCTCTAAAAAAAGACAGTCCCGTATAGATGTACAAACCCTTCCCGTCGCGCACGTAAACCAGCGACCCTTTCGTCTCCGCCTCGCCCGGATCCGTCAACCCCAGCACCGGCGTATACTTCGCATCAAACGTTCCCCAAAAATAAAGTCCGCGCTCCTGCACCCAGCCTTGAAAATCATCGAGCGTAATCTTGTTAGGCGAATTTAGCAGCGGATCATCCGGCGCCAAAAATCGCACCGGCGAATTCGCATCCGTCACCCGCGAAGTTTCCCCCGGCATCGTGGCCTTAAAAGGCGCCGGCAATTCCTCGTTCCACGCAAAATCGCGCTGATACTGCACCAGCAGCGTCCCGCCGCGCTTCACGTAATCCAGCAGCCGCGCGTTCGTGCGCAGCAGGTCCGGACGCAATTCATACGCGCGTATTCCCACCGTAATCGCGTCGTACTTGCTCAAATCTCCAAACGCCAGCGCCACCTCGTCCAACATATCCACGCGAATCCCGATCTGCCGCAAAATTTCGGGCAAAGTATCGTTCTCCGCCGCGATATAACCGATATGCAATCCCGCCGGCACCACCAGATTTAGCACATGCACCGTCGCATCCGCCGGCTCGCTCCAATTTCGCGTTGGCAAAGTCGGAATCGATTCCAGGGACGTGCGAAAAGTTTCCTCGCCCATCCGCGCGTAAGGACGCAACGTGTAAGCCCCCGCAGCAGTTTCCGCCGGCGCGGTCACTACAAATTGAATCAACCGGTCGCCGCCCTTCGCGAATTCCAGCGGACCCTCGACGTTCGGTAGCTGCACCGTCCAATCCCTCGGCGCGTCCAATCCCACCGTCACTTTCGTCGCCGCCGTACCGTGGTAACGCACTCGCGCGAAAAGTTTCACCGGCATCGCCGCCCGTTTCTCCGGCGCCATCACCTGCTTCGGTTCCACGGTCAATGTCACCGCCGGCACCAGTTCCAGCGGATAAGTTTGTATCCCGGTGGTGGTGGCCTCCATCGAATTCACCGGCCGTTCAATCGCAAATTCATATCCCGCAACTTCCACGCGCAGCGCCAACCGCACCAGCGGCGGTGGAAATGGCAAAATCGCGTCCGCGGCAGTCAGCGATCGCTTCGCCCCCGCCGGAATCGCCACCGTGAACTTCGCGGTGCCTGCGTCGCTCGCTCCTTTCGTTCCGTCCGGCGTGACGCTCCATCCGCTCGGCACCACGATGCTGCTCGCGTCGAGCGTCCACTTCACCGGCACCGCCGGAGTCCCCGCAATAGACACATCCACCGAAAAGTTTTCGCCAGCCACCAATTCGTGCCGGCTCGCCTGCGCGTCCAGCGGAATCGCCACATCATCGGCCAGCGCCAGATTAATTCGCTTCAATACTCCGTTAATCTCCCACACGGCGCCGTCGCCACCCTGCTTCACCAGTTGCTCGCGAAGTCCCGCAATCTCTTTCGCCGCAGCAGCCAGCGACTTCGCCGCAGCCGCGCGATCCAATTCCAGCGCGGATTTCGCCGCAGCCGCTAATTCCGCATCGGCTGCATTTAACGCCGGAGCCATCGTCGCCTGCGCGCCCGGAAATCGCGCGGCCAGCGACGCAAGCGGCTCAGCCAGCATCTGCGCATCAAATTTACCCGCCTCGCCCTTCTCGTCCTCCGCCACCAGAAATACCGGCCGCCGGAAAAACGCGTTCCCGAAAAACGCCGGCGTGCCCTGCGACCGATGCTGCGCGTGCCCCTCCATCCCCATCTCCACGTACGTTTTTCCCCACAGCGGCGACACTTCATCCGCCGGCAACGCCACAGCGTTCGCTGCAGTCGCGTTGCGCGCCACACGCGCTTCCAGCGTCACCTTCCACGGCCCCAGCCCTTCCGCAATCTGTTCCGGAAACATTTTCGGATCCGCCGCCGCCGTCACCGCTTGCGGCGTCAAAATTCCGCTCTCCTGATGATGCCCGTGCCCGGAATGTACTCCACCCCAGCCGTTAATCACCACGTCCGGCCGGTACGTGCGTATCACTCGCACCATGTCTTCCAACGCCAGATTTCCCCACACTTTGCTCGCCTGCTCCGGACTCTTCAAATATCCGGTGTCCAAAGCGCGCGTGAAATACTGCCGCACGCCGTAATGTTCACCCGCCGCCAGCAATTCTTCCGTACGCACCACGCCCAACTCTCCATCCTGCTCCGGCCCGATCGCGTTTTGCCCGCCCTGCCCGCGCGTAATCGTCAGCAGCGCCACATCCGCATTCAATCCGTGCGAAAGATAAGCCAGCAGGCTCGACCACTCATCATCAGGATGTGCCGTAATAAAAAGGATGCGAGTGCTCACCCGCGCTTTATGAATCGCCTCTACCGTTTCCGGCAGCGACTGCGCCCTAACCGGCCGTGGTGCCGCGCACGCAAAAGAAACCACGCAAGAAATAATTGCAGTCACGCCAAAAAATCCCCGCCTCGGATTCCAATTCAAGTCCCGGCCTCCTCAAAGGGCCACTGCCGCAGCATTCGCGCGCGTCCCATGTACACCAGAATACCCGCCACCATCGCCGCAAGCGAGGCCAGCATCGGCCCGCGACCCGTGGAAATAAAAACTGCGATCCATCCCGCAATCGCCAGCACCACCGGCACGGGATACAGCCACATGCGGAAGGGCCAGTGCTCCGCTTTCCATCTCCGGTGCAGCAGCAGCAATCCCACCGCCTGGCCGACAAATTGGATGAGGCAGCGCATCGCCAGGATGGCGCGAATCACCGAAAACAGGCCAAAAAACAAGCAAACCACCATGGACGTACCACCCAACGCCAAAAGCGCCACGTGCGGAAAACGCTTCGTCGGATGCACTTTCGCGAACACCGAGAAAAAATTCCCGTCCAGCGCCGCCGCGTACGGCACCCGCGAATATCCCAGCGTCGCCGAAAACACCGACCCGAACGCCAGCACCAGAATCAGCGCCGTGGCCAGCGTCGCCCAGTGCATTCCAAACGTGCGCTCCACGAACAAGCTCACCACGAAACTCGAACGCGCCGCTTCCTGCCATGGCACCACGCTCAATATGCTCGTCTGCATGAGAAAATACAAAATCGCGATCCCGAAAATCGAAATGAAAATCGCCCGCGGAATATTCTTTCCTGGGTCCTTCATCTCCCCGCCCAGATTGCACACATTGTAATAGCCCAGATAGCTATAAATCGTCTGCACCGACGCGTGCCCCAGCCCCGCGAAAAAAATCCACGAAAAACTCCACGCTCCAGAGGGGTAGCTAAGAAGATTGCTCGCGTTAAAGTGCGTCGCCCCGCCATAAATCAGCCATAAAATCGTCCCCAGCACAATCACCCACAGCACCGTGGAAATTTTCCCGATTGCGGTAATCCGCCGGTACAACAGCAACACCGCAATCGCGATCATCAACACCGCGATCCCGCGGTCGTAGTTCGCAATAATTCCGCTGGCGTATTGCGTGTGCGTGCGCAGCCACCCCGCCACCGCCGGAATCTTCGCCGTCAGATAAATCGAATAATCCGCAAATCCAAGCGCGCCCGATGAAATGCTCAACGGCGCCTGAAAAAGCGTCTGCCAGATAAATAGGAACGACATAAGCCGCCCCAGCCGGTTCGCCCCGTACGCCTCCCGCAGAAAAACGTAACTCCCTCCCGCCTGCGGCATCGCCGCACCCAATTCCGCCCACACGCATCCGTCCAACGCCGCCAGCACCGCACCCATCACCCACGCCAGAATGCACTGCGGCCCGCCCATCGCGCGCACAATGAACGGAATCACGATGAAAGGGCCAATCCCCACCATGAACGTCATGTTCAACGACGTCGCTTCGATCAGCCCCAATCCACGCTCGAGTTTTTCCGGTTCGCTCATGCCGCAGCGTCAGAAAATCCTTCCTCAGTCAATGTTTTCCAAAAAACAGGAAAGTCAGCATAACAAGAATGCGAACCTAGCACCCCGAAAACTACACCGGTCCGCGCGTTCGCGTAGCATAGGCTATCTTGCCTGTGCTCCTTCCTTGGCTTGTCGTCCTGCCTGCCCTCAGTGATTTCGCGAATGGCGCGCAGCGAAGCCTGCCTGCCGCAGGCAGGGATTTCTCTTCGACTCGCCGCCGGGAAAATGCTTCCTCCGTCAGCACACCGAACACTTCTCCACCTCTGCGTTATCATTAACTGGAGCACCGCGCCGCTCACTCTCATGCTAGACGCCCACACCGCCCTCGGACTCGCGCTCACCGTCGCCACCGTAGCCTCACTCTTTCTCGGATATTTCCGCGCCCGTCGCCTCCGCGCCTTCCCAACCTATGGCTGGCTCGGATGGCTCGCCCTGCTCTCCGCCGAAGTATTACTCTTCGCGCGCGTCGAGCCAGTAGCCACCTATTTCACGCCGATCGCCTGGAGCGCCTACATCCTCATCGCCGATGCCGCGGTCCTCGCCCTCACCAATCGCTCGCGCCTCAACGACGCGCCCATCGTCGTCGCGCGCCTCGCATTTCTCTCAATTCCTCTCTGGCTGATTTTCGAAGCCTACAATCTCCGCCTGCAAAATTGGACCTACGTCGGCCTTCCCCGCGCGTGGGCCGCCGCGCTTCTCGGTTATGCCTGGTCGTTCGCCACTATCTCGCCCGCGGTTTTCGAATCCGCCGACTTGGTCCAGGCCATTCTCCCAGCGCAATCAGGCGACCCGCTGGCGGAACCCGCGCCGCAGCACCGGAAAATCTCGCGCGCCGCCGAATTCATCCTGATGATTTCCGGCGCGGCCTGCTTGCTCGTCCCACTCCTCGTGCCCCGGCACCTCGCCGCCTACCTTTTCGCGCTCGTCTGGATCGGATTTCTTTTGCTCCTCGATCCCCTCAATCACCGCCTCGGCCTTCCATCCTTTATCGGCGATCAGGCCGAAGGCATGCGCCGCCGCCTCTACGGATTTCTCCTCGCAGGCTGGATTTGCGGCTGCCTGTGGGAATTCTGGAATTATTGGGCAGCCGCAAAATGGCTCTACACCTTCCCGATGTTTCAGCGTTGGAAAATTTTCGAGATGCCCGCCCCCGGTTTCCTCGGCTTCCTTCCCTTTGCGCTGCAGTGTTTCGTAATGTACGTTAGCGCCGCATGGCTCCTCGGCTGGATAAAAAGAGTAAAGTGAATACCGTGCCTCACCGAACCTCTCGCATCTATCTTGCTGTCGCGCTCTGCTTCGCTTCCATCGCCGCGATGCTCGCCGCGGCGCCCGCCCGTGCCGGCGATATCAAGCTTCCGCCCGAAGCGATCCAAGCCATGGACAAAATGTACAGTGGCGATCCCGACGGCGCCATCGCCATACTGCGCAATCTCGAACAGTCCCAGCCCGAAAATCCCCTCCCCGTCCTGCTCGAAGGTGAAGCGCGCTGGTGGAAGATTTACTGCGCCAATCTCGAACTCCGTTACGGAATGATCGATGCCTGGAAGCGTGGAAAAAAACCGGAAGACGAAGCTTTCCTCCTGCTGGCGGACAAAGTAATTGATCTCGCCCACGCGCAAATTGCTAAATCCGATGCGGCGGATATGCACTTCTATGCAGGAATGGGTTTTGCCCTGAAAGTGCGCCTGGAAGTTTTGCGCGGAGAAAATCGCGCGGTCGCGCACGCCGGAGTCTCCGCCCGCTCCGAATTTCTGCGTGCCCTCGAACTCGATCCGCAAATGCCAGACGCTACCGCCGGCCTGGGCCTCTACAACTACTACGTGGATTCACTTTCAACCGCCGTAAAAATCTTGCGCTTCTTCATGGGCATCCCCGGCGGCAGCCGGACGGAAGGAATTCGCCAGATGCAAATCGGCATTGACCACGGCGTGGTGACGCCCGTGGAAATGCGCTTCCATCTCGCCCGAAATTTGCGCACCTTCGACTTTCAATACGAGCGCGCCGCCGTGGTGGCGCAACCGCTCATCGAACGCTACCCGGGAAATCCGATTTTCCAGTTGCTGCTCGGGAATCTGAACACCCAAATGGGCCTTCCCGAAAAAGCCAGCGCATATTTTCAAGCCGCGCTCAGAATCGCGGATCAACCTGCCGCTGCCGATTGCTGCTCCCCGTGCCCATCCTGTCCCTCCTGTTCCGTGCGCACCCGCGTAATCGCGAAAGCATTTCTCGACTCACCGCGCGAGTGACCGCTGGTTCAGATCCGGTCCCTTGCGCGGCCCGGTACGGCTCATCAGCAGCGTCGAAATGCATCCCGATACAAACGCTGCGCCCCACATCGTCGTCGCTCCCCACTTCCCCAGAATGCTCGCGCCCAGCCAAGGTCCCACCGCAAACGCGATGTTGAACGACATCGTGTATAGCCCCATGTATTCTCCGCGCCTCTCGGGCGGTGCGAGTTCCGCTGCATACGCCGAGCTGCCCGGCATCAGAATCATTTCACCGAACGTCCAGATAACAACGGCCGCAAAAGCCCCCGCGGTTTTTCCGAACGGAGCAATCCCCACCAGCGCGTACGCTCCAAATCCCACCGCGTACAAGAACGCGCCCAGCATCAGCGTGTGCCGGTGCGTCCAGTGGGCCATCGCCGTGTTCAATGGAACTTCCATCGCCACAATCAACAAAGTGTTCACGGTGAAAATCGTTCCATACACCGATTCCGGAAAATACAAATAACGCACCAAGAATAACGGCAACGTGGACGTAAATTGAAAAAACACCAGCTGCACCGGAATCAGCGCCGCCAGAAAATAAAGCATCCGTGGATTTCGAAACGCGCGCAGATCCGCCGCGGGATGCAGCGTGGCCAGTGGCGTCAAAGTATCGGCTTCGATTTCGCGACCCAGGTCCGTCGCGTCCGCCCACTCCGGCTCGTGTGTTTTTTGGCGCCCCAGGTTGCGCATCGGTGCGAGCGCCAGCACCACTCCCGCTAGAATCGAAGTCGTGCCATCCACCACAAATAGCCAGCGAAACGAATACACCGCCAGAATTCCGCCGATCGCCGGTCCCACGCTCATCCCCAGATTCGCCGCGAGCCGGCTCAGCGCGAATGCCGCTTTGCGTTGCGCGGGCGGCACCAAATCCGAAACCATCGATAGGCTCGCAGGTCGCACCGATTCATTCAGCACCGCGAAAGCAAACGTCATCAGCAAAATCGCGCCGTAACTTTTCGCCAAGGGAAATAAAAGCAGCAGAAAACCGGTGAGAAACAGCGAAGCCTTCATGATCGGCAGCGGTCCCACACGATCAGATAGAATTCCCGCAAGCGGCATGACCAGCAGCGCCGCCACGCCGTACACCATCAGCGCAAGCGCCGCTCGCGCCGGCGGCACTCCCAACGTGTGCGTCACGTACAAAACTAGAAACGCCAGCACCATCGTTCCGGAGCGATTCACCAGCGTCGCCGCCGAAAGTATCCACATTTCGCGTGGCAAATATTTCAGTCCGCGCCAGGGATTCATTGGAATTTGAGTGGGGTGAGAACTTCAGAACTGCAATAAGCTGCAGCGCTACGAATGTGCCGCTTCTTCCTGTTCGAAAGCGTGATACGAAGACCGCACCAGCGGCCCGGCTTCCACGTGTTTGAATCCCATCGTTTCGCCCAGCCGCTTGAACTCCGCGAATTCGTCGGGATGCACATAGCGCTCGATCGGCAAATGGTCGTGCGTCGGCTGCATGTACTGGCCGAGCGTCAAAATGTGCGTGCCTTGCGCCGCGATATCTTCCATCGCCGCCAGCACTTCTTCGTCCGTTTCGCCCAGTCCCAGCATCATTCCGGTTTTGGTGGGAAGTCCCGGAATCATTTCTCCCGCGCGCCGCAATAATTCCAGTGACCGCTCATACACCGCGCCCTTGCGCACCTGGCGATAAAGTCGCGGCACCGTTTCCATGTTGTGATTCAACACGTCCGGCTTCGCCGCCATTACGGTTTCGAGCGCTGTCCAATCGCCGCGAAAATCAGGGATCAGTACTTCCACTTTGCATCCCGGCACGCGCGCACGAATTTCCGTGATCGTGCGCGCAAAAATCGCCGCGCCGCCGTCCGGTTGATCATCGCGATTCACCGAAGTCACCACCGCATAGCGCAATCCCATTCGCGCGACCGCCTCCGCCACGCGCTCCGGTTCGTCTTCCGCCGGAGGACCCACAGGCTTGCCGCTCGGCACAGCACAGAATCCGCACGCCCGCGTGCAAATATCCCCCAAAATCATGAAAGTGGCCGTGCCGTGTTCCCAGCACTCGCCCATGTTGGGGCAGCGCGCGCTCTCACACACCGTGTGCAGATCCAGCGTGCGCATCGTGCGCTTCAGTTCCTGATATTTTGGTCCGCCGAAAAATCGCACACGCAACCAGGACGGCCGCGGATGCTCCGCGGGCGGTGGCGTGGTATTCGGAAGGATCGTAAAGGGCGTAGCCATCGGCGTTTGGATGAAAAGCTATTGTACGCGGAAGGGCCCGGGCGAGACAACCGGGCTGCGGGCGGCAAATTTGTCCTGATGCTGTAAGCGTGCCCGCCGATATGCTAGACAGGAAAGATAGGTCTCGAATTGGACGCGCACTGGAACGCGCGCATCCGTCGAACCGACTTGAACAGCTCATTGTGCACGACTTAGCTGAATAGGGCGAGGTTTAGATGGGCTCGAGCAACTTCCAAATCGCGGCGCTCCACAACGACTCGGCTGCCAACGCGGCGGAGAACGCCGACGCTCCGCAGGCCTTGGCCCCAAGCCCGGTGCTTCCAGCGCGCGGGGTTTCCACTGCGCCACCGCCTAAGCCGGTGCAGGATACGGTGTCCCTTTCTGGAACGCTGCTGCCGCATCAACGCCAACAAAACGCACCTTCGGCCGGAAACGCGCAACCCGCGACATTCACGCTGCTCGCCCAGACAACTACATTTCCGGCGAGTCAGAACAATGCTGCGGCGGCGACACCACCAACGATTCAGCGTAACGCTCCGACCGTAGCTGCGTCACCGCCCGCGCAAGCTCCCGCGGCCACACAATCTCCCGTCGCGAACGCGCCCGCAAGCGCGGACGCGACTGCAATGGCAGTAACCGCGTCGAGCGCGGCTCCGGCGCAGCAGACTCTGCAGCAGCTTGACCGCGTGTTGCAACAGCCTGGCATCGATCCGCAAACTCTGAGCTTGATTAGCCGCGAAGGAATGCTGAATTGGGTGAACGATCCCGCTGCGCTGCGGCAAATCGTCCAGAACGTTCAGGCCGCTGCGAATAGTTCGCAGCAAAATGCCGCGGTCGGCTCGGCGAATCCGGCGCAAACTACCGCGCAGCTCGCCATCGCCAGCGCGAATCAAAATCAGATCCAATCGCCGCAAACGCAAAATCAGCCACAAGCCTCGGCGCAGGAAACCAGTCAGGTTTCCGCCAGTTCTGCAGCGGCCAGCAACAACAACACCAACGCCTTGGACCAAAGCGCCGCGACTGCTCAGCAGAATGCGACGGCTGTGGCGCAATTCCAGAAGTTGCAAGACTCTCTCGCACCGAGCGGCACGACGGAAGCTCAACCCGCCGCCACTTCGAGTGGAACAACCACTCCGCACGGGCAATTCCTGAACGTCTCCGTTTAGCCTTGATCCTTCGAAACGCGACGTAACCTGTTCAAGCTGAACCACGTCTGAACATACCGTTATGTTGTACTCTTACCACACCACTCGGAACATATCTAAGGTTGGCTCTATAAGCTACTGATTGCAAAGGGCTATAATTGGTGATGAGGGGTCACCGAAGTGCATTGTACAGCCCGATCCAACTGATGCCTTATCAACTCACAATTCAAAAACCAGTCGAAACTCGCGGCGTCGGGCTGCACACCGCCGTGCGTTGCCACCTGAGGCTGCTTCCGGCTCCGGCGGATACGGGGATCGTCTTCCGGCGTGTGGACCTGGACAATTTCGAGATCGAAGCGCACGTGCGCAACGTTGCGCGGGTGAGCTATGCCACCAGCTTGATGAAGCAAGGAGTGCTGCTCTCAACCGTCGAGCACTTGCTTGCGGCGCTGTATTCGTGCGGCGTGGACAACGTTTACGTTGAGCTGGACGCTCTGGAGCTTCCGATTCTGGATGGTTCCTCGAAACCTTTCATCGAACTGCTGGCGAACGCCGGGGTTCGCAAGCTGCGCCGGCAGCGGCGTTACATTCGCGTCATCAAGCCGCTGGAATTTTCCGACGGCGACCGCCGCATCGGAATTTATCCCGCAGATGAATTCCGCGTGCACTGTTTCGTGGATTACAAGCATCCGGACGTAGGTCCGCAGGAAGTGGAGATGACGGTGGACCGGCAATCTTTCAGCCGCGAGCTGGCTCCGGCGCGCACGTTCGGGTTCATGAGGGATTTTGCGGGCTTGCAAGCGATGGGATTGATTCGCGGCGGCTCGGTGGAAAACGCGATCGTGCTGGACGACGAAGGCATCCTGAACGGCCCGCTGCGTTTTCCGGATGAATTCGGCCGGCATAAAGCGCTGGACCTGATCGGCGATCTGGCGCTGGTGGGGCGTCCGCTGAAAGCGCGCATCGTGGCGCACAAAGCTGGTCACGCGCTGCACACGCAGCTGGTCACTCGCTTGCTTGCCGACCACACTCTCTGGACCGAGACAACTGCGCCGCGCGATTCCGAAGATGCGCGGCCCTCTATGGCCGATTCTCTTCCCGCCCCATCCTGACTTCGAAAACAAAAAGCAGCAAGCACCACGGGAATTTCACGCCGTGCGAATAATCACAAAATGAAGCAGGCGCCGAGTGCGGAAGCCTAGCTTCTCATACAGATGAATCGCAGAAACATTTTCCTGGCGCACGTGGAGAATGGGAGTTTCGCCGCGCCGAATGATTTTGCGCGTCAGAATGGACATCAACTCGCGGGCATAGCCGCGGCCTTGAAAATCCGGATGAGTGCAGACCGCGCTGACTTCGGTGTAACCCGGCAGATGCAGCCGTTCGCCAGCCATCGCTACTAGCCGCTTGGATTGACGGATGCCCAGGTACTCTCCCAGTTCGCGCGTGCGCGTGCCGAACGGGCCAGGCTTGGTCAATTCGGCGAGCGCGACCATTTCCGGCACATCCGCTGGCGTTAATTTCTCAGCTGGAAAACCATCCTGCGCGAGATGGGGTTTTTCGCAGACCATTTGCACCAGCGGCAGTTCGTGGGCGGTGATCCAACCCGCGGGGATTTGCGGAGGCTGATCGAGAAATAACGCCGCGCCGGCGCGCTGTAAAGTTTTCGCGAGCGAGGCGTATGCTTTGCTGGTGGGTTCGCCCATCGCTGCGAGCCGAGTTACTTCGGGCGGGTAGCGCTTCGCGAGGTCGTCGCCTTCCGCAAAGTGCGTGTGGAATTTCGAGAGCGAATGCCAGATCGGATTGTCAAGGATGTGCATTGTCTTCGGTGTTTCGAGTGCTGTCTGCGTTTTCATCGCTGCTCTTTTGATTCTTGCTCCTTCGATGCTCGCACAATTTATGCGGCGCGCGAAATTCGCGCTATCCGAATGTAGCGGCCAAATTGTCCTGCGAAATTTGGGCTACCGAATCGGCGGACTGTCGGCCGTGGCGGATTCTCCGTTGTCGGATGCGCGAATGACTCCGGTCTGATTGGCGAAGAAACTGCGCGAGCCCGTGTTGCCGCGCTGCACGGGATTTGCGGTCACGGTGAAACCGGAAGCGCCACCGGAAGTGCAGCCTTTCGCAGCAGCTTTCGGAGAGATGACGGGCGCCGCGCTGTTGTCCGGAAACACCGGAGTGTAGGTGAACTCGTAACCGGTTTTTCGGCCTGATGCCAGCGGCGCGCCAATCAAATTTGCACGGTTGCAGGTTGCTTCGCTACCGGGGGAGCCTCCCAATACGTCCAGGCTGGAAGGAAATCCATTTTCATATTCGGAGCCGTAGGAAATCGCGGCGATTTCGATGGTACGAAGCGAACCGATTGCGGAGGCTTCGTTCGCTGCGATCCGCGCGCGCAGCAGATTGGGGATGGCGATGGCGGCGATGATCATGATGGGAAGGACCATGAGGCCGAGATAGCCCAGCACCAGACCGGTCGTCGCGATGCCCTGACCGCCGATGCGGCCTGCCGATTTGCGGATCTCGGAGTGCGCCATGTGGCCGAGAATGACCGCGGCGATGGAGGCGGGAAGAAAAATTGTGAAAATCCCACAGATCAGGCTGGCGATGGCTTTGCCGCTGGTGGGCGGATTGCCGTCGAGTGGAGGCGGCGTTGCGAATGAACCGACACCTACTGCGCCCGGGCCCGTCGTTGGTCGTACGGCGGCAGCGGCAGTGAGCGGGCTGCCGCACTTGGAGCAGAATTGGCCTGAATCGGGATTGGTCGTTCCGCAGTTTTGACAAAACATGACACGCCTCCAGTTCTGCCTGCGAGGGAATATAGCGCTTTGTTTAACAAATGCACGGCATTTGTGCTCGCGGCTGTAGGGGCGGGTCTCAGAGCCGCCCCTACGGAAAAGCCTGAGCTGGATGGATGGGGTGCAAGTGTGGGCGGGCGAAGTGAGATCCTTCGCTCCGCTCAAGATGACGGCGCACGGCAACGACGCGGGCTCCAGGAGTAAGGGGCGTGAAAGCTTGCTGCGGCTGTTTTGATTGCCAAAGGTGCAAAGGGAAGCGACAATAACTCTCGCATGGCTGCTGCTGACACCGTCATCGTAATTTTGGCTGCTGGGAAAGGGACGCGAATGCGCTCCGACCTGGCGAAAGTACTGCATCGCGCGGGAGGGCGGCCGCTGCTGGAGCACGTGATTCGCGCATGCCAGCCGGTGAAAGCGGCGCAGATTTTGGCGGTAGTGGGGCACCAGGCCGAAGAAGTGGGCGCGCTCGCCGAATCGCTGGGCGCGGATACGGTGAAGCAGCAACCGCAGCGCGGCACCGGACACGCGTTGCAAGTGGCGCGGCGGGCGCTGCGCAAGAGCGCGAAGCTGGTGATCGTTGTCTCGGGCGATGCGCCGCTGCTGCGCGCGGAAACTTTGACGGCGCTGCTGGACACGCACCGCCGCGGCGAAGCGGCTGCCACGATTCTGAGCGCTGAGCTCGACGATCCCACGGATTACGGCCGCGTGGTGCGCGATTCCGAAGGGCGCGTGCAGGCGGTGGTGGAGGAAAAAGCCGCGACGCCGGAGCAGCGCGCCATCCGCGAAGTGAATTCCAGCATTTATTGCTTCACACTGGAAAAACTGTGGCCGTGCCTGGCTGCTTTGCGGCCGAACAATGCGCATCGCGAGCTGTATTTGACCGATGCAATCGCTTTGTTGCGGCAGCGCAATGAACGGGTGCTGGCGCAGGTGGCTCCGGATGCGAATGAAATTCTGGGATGCAATACCCGCGCGAATCTGGCGGACTTGGACCGGATTTTCCGCGCGCGCAAAGCCGCGGAGCTGATGGAAGCGGGCGTGACGATCTATCTGCCGGAGACAGTGCTGATTGATCCGGAAGTGAGCGCGGGGCCCGACACGGTGATCGAGCCGTGCGTGCAACTGCTGGGCAAGACGCGCATCGGCGCGCGTTGCACGATTCAGACAGGCAGCGTGTTGCGGGACATGCGTCTGGACGACGAGGTAGTGATCGGGGCGCATAGCGTGATGGTATCCAGCCGCATCGGAGACAAGGCGCAGGTGGGACCGTTTGCGCGGCTGCGTCCTGGGGTGGATATACGCGCGGGCGTGCACATTGGAAATTTCGTGGAAGTGAAAAATTCGGTGATACACGAGGGTGCGAAGGCCGGGCACCTGACTTATCTGGGCGATGCATCCGTGGGGCGGGAAACGAACATCGGCGCGGGCACGATCACTTGCAATTACGACGGCGTGGCCAAGTATGAAACCACGATCGGCAATCGCGTTTTTATCGGGAGTGATACCGCGCTGGTGGCGCCGGTGCGTATTGGCGATGGCGCGTACGTGGCGGCGGGGTCCACGATCACGGAAAATGTTCCAGCCGACGCGCTGGGAATCGCACGCGGACGGCAGACGATCAAGACTGGTTGGGCGGCGGCGCGGCGGCGCGAGCTGGCGCGGGCTGGGCGCGAAGCAGGGCGCAAGAAATCGAAACGCCGCGGTAAAGTCGTGCGTCGGGCGAAAGTGAAAGCGCGGCGACGAGTGAAAAGAAAAACTGTGAAGCGTTCGCGGCGTTAGGACTTCTTTGCAACCGTAAAATCGGCACTTCAGTGGCTGAATCTTCGCTTTTCCCCATCTGGTGATTGCAATCTCCGACTTGCCGAGCCGCACATTTGGAGCGCCCGATGGCGCACCAGAGTGCGCCGCTACGAACTCGAAACCTTGGCGTCGGCTGGGGGGCGGAAGCGCCAGTAGATGGTGTAGCGTTGGTCGAAGAGGCGGTAGAAGGGGCTTAGGGTGACGTCTTCAGGATGGCCAGCGCCTACGGTGCGGAAAGTTAAGGGCTCATTTCTCATGTTTACTGGTGCATTTCCTGACGCACCCGCTTGGGTGCTGATCGGTTTAATCCATTGCTCGAGGGTGTTGCGGTTGGCGACGAACTCGGGGACGGCAATCGTGGCGAAGCCGGCGTGGAGATATTTGTCGTCGGAGTAGATGTGTTGGGGGTCGAGATCTTCGGTGCCCAGTTCGCCGGCCAGGACCAGCGGGCCGTACATTATGGCGGCTACGTTTTGGTCGTCGGGAAGGGGCTGCAGGTGGAGGCGCATCGGGAGGCTCACTTCGACGACGTCGCCATCTTTCCAGGTGCGCTGGATTTTGGCGTACGTGGAGGACGCAAGTTTTTCGTTTGGCTGGAAACGATTGTCGTTGATTGTAACGGTGGCGTTATCGGCCCAGTACGGGATGCGCACGTTCAGCGTGAAGTTGGCGGGCGATTTCGTGCGGATTAGCAGGCGGGTGGCGGCTTCGTCTGGGAAGTGCGTTTCCTGACGGACGGTGACGCCCTTTTCGCGCCAGTTCACTTCGGAGGCGAAGAAGAGATTCACCCAGAACGACTGGGCGTCGTGGAAATAGAAACCCTCGCCTAGCTTCGAGAAATTTTCCAGGCCGGTGCCGCAGCAGCAGAAATAACCCTGGTGCGGGACGAAGTGAACTTTCCACTGGCCGGAGCGCGTGCCGAGAAAATAGAGTGGCGAGCCTTGCGCGGGGTTGGGCGTCGCAAGGATGTGATTGATGAACGCCCGCTCGTAGTAGTCGGCGTATTGCGGCGCGGCCTGCCAGGTGAAGAGATGGCTGGAGAGCTTGAGCATGTTGTAGGTGTTGCAGGTTTCCTGGGTCAGGTCGGTGAGCTCGGCGGAAAGAACGTCTGGCGGAGTGCGGAAATGTTCGCTGATGCTATTGCCGCCGGTGACGTAGCTGCGATGCAGAGCGACCTGTTGCCAGAAGAAGAGCGCGGCGTTTTGGTAGTAAGGGTCGCCGGTGAGTTCGAATTCGCGGGCGGCGCCGATGAATTTGGGGATTTGAGTGTTGGCGTGGACTCCGGTGAGAGCGTCGCGGCCTTGGGAGGCGGGGTCCATGACGGCGTGATGGTCGAAGCGTTTGGCGACGACGAGGTATTGCGGATTCCCCGTGGTGGCGGAGAGGTTGGCGAGAACTTCATTCACGCCGCCGAATTCGGTCTGCAGGGTACGCTGCATTTGATCTTCGGGAAGGCGGCCGGTGCGCCAGTCGGTCCATGCGGCCATGCGTTCGAGGATTTGCAGGGCTTGGGCGTTCTGGCAGTGCTCGTACATATCGAGCAGGCCGGCCATGATTTTGTGGAGCGCGTACCAGACGACTGCGGCGGGGCGGCCTTGTTCGAGATCGTCGAACGTGGATTCGGGGAAGGCGGAGAGATAGCCTTTGTCGCCTAGCTGGGCTTGGCATTTAGCTAGTTCCGCGACGATGTCATCTGCTTTCGTTTTGATGTGGGTGTCGTTGGTGGAGGCGTACATTTGGGCGCAGGCGGAAAGGTAGTGGCCGACGTAATGGCCGCGCCAGCCGTTGGTGGGAGATTCGCGATTGTAGAGCGGGTCGGCGTCAGATGGGAGGTTCGCGGTGATGCGGAAATTGTGGAGGAGACGATCGGAATCCAGGGCGAGCATGTAATCGAGGGTTTGGGCGCGCATGCGGAGGAGGTCGGGGTCTAGGATTTTGATGTCTTCCAGCGCGAAGGGAGTGGCGGCTGGGGTGGGGAGCGCGTGTTGATTCTGCGGATCGCTCGCTGCGGCAGCCGCGCTGGCATTGGTGAGCGGCGCGATTACTTTCTTGACTGCGTTGGCGGCGGCTATGGCGGTGGTGCCGTAGAGGATGTTGCGGAGAAAGTCGCGTCGGATCATTCGAGATTCCTTTCGAGCGAGCAGAGGAAGTCCAGGTGCGATTTCGCGACTTCCTTGCGGATTATACCTCTCGTCGAGCGATCAGGGCGCGGGGCTAAAACGCAGGCTGCGGCATATTTGGCGCGCGTGGTAAAATGAGTTAGAGGAGTGGCGATGAAATTTGGCGTGGTGCGATTTCCCGGGTCGAATTGCGATGAGGATGCGTTCCATGCGGTGGGCGCGATTGTGCGGCAGCCTGTGGAATTTATCTGGCACCAGTCGGAGGATGTGGCGGGTTGCGACGCGGTGATTTTACCTGGCGGATTTGCGTTTGGCGATTATTTGCGGACGGGGGCGATTGCGCGATTTTCACCGGTGATGAAAGCGGTGGAGCGGTTTGCGCGCGGGGGCGGGTTGGTGCTGGGGATTTGCAACGGATTTCAGATTTTGCTCGAAGCGGGGTTACTGCCTGGCGCGATGATGCGGAATCAGGGGCTGCGATTTTTGTGCCGCCAGGTGCATGTTCAGGTGGAAGCGACGGATACGCCGTTTACTTTGGCTACGACGCGGGGGCAAGTGCTCGAGATTCCCATTGCGCATATGGAGGGGAATTATTTTTGCGAACCGGCGGCGCTGGGGGAATTGGAGCGCAACAACCAGATTATTTTTCGCTACGTACGTGCGGATGGCGGCGCCGGCGCTGACGACCGAGAGGCCAATCCGAATGGGTCGTTGGGCGCGATCGCGGGAATCTGCAATCGCGAGCGCAATGTGCTGGGTTTGATGCCGCATCCGGAGCGCGCGGTCGAGGCTTCGCTGGGATCGGCGGATGGGTTGGTGGTGTTCCGGTCGCTAGTGGCTAGCTTGGCGGCTGACGCGGGTGCGCCGGCGCGTTCGCCGGGAGTGACTGCGGCGGTTCCGGCGTAGGGATTACTCTTCTTCGTTGTTATTTATTTATGCCCACAAAAAATGATTGATACTGAAATTAAGGTTACTCCGCAGATTGCGGCCGAGCACGGCCTCTCGCCTGAAGAATACGCGCGCACGCAGAAAATATTGGGTCGCGATCCTTCTTTTACGGAGCTGGGAATTTTCAGCGTGATGTGGAGCGAGCATTGCTCGTACAAATCATCGCGCGTGCATTTGAAGCGGCTCCCTACCCGTGGGACGCACGTGGTGCAGGGGCCCGGGGAAAATGCGGGCGTCGTGGATATCGGCGACGGGATGGTGGCGGTTTTTAAAATTGAATCGCACAACCATCCGAGTTTTGTGGAGCCATTTCAGGGCGCGGCTACCGGAGTGGGCGGGATTTTGCGGGATATTTTTACGATGGGGGCGCGGCCGATTGCGGTGATGGATTCGCTGCGGTTTGGGCCGATTGCTCCGGGTCCTGGCGCGGCGGATGCGACTCGCGAAGAGATCGCGCGGAACCGGCATATTTTGGATGGGGTGATACGCGGGATCGGATTTTATGGGAATTGTTTTGGGGTGCCCACTGTGGGCGGCGAGGTAGTGTTTGAGCCTTGCTATGCGAACAATCCTTTGGTGAACGCGTTGGCGCTGGGAATTTGCCGGCGCGAGGAATTATTTTTTGCCAAGGCGCGCGGGGCTGGGAATCCGGTGATTTACGTGGGCGCGAAAACGGGGCGCGACGGAATTCATGGGGCGTCGCTGCTGGCGTCGGCGGAATTCAGCGAGGAATCGCAGCAGAAACGGCCGAACGTGCAGATGGGCGACCCGTTCATGGAGAAATTGCTGCTGGAAGCGTGCCTGGAAGCGATGCGCACGGGCGCGGTTGTGGCGATTCAGGATATGGGCGCCGCGGGGTTGACGAGTTCGAGCTCGGAGATGGCTTCGCGCGGGGGGTTGGGTATTGAGATCGATCTGGCCCGCGTGCCGCAGCGCGAGACGGGGATGACGCCGTACGAAGTTATGTTGAGCGAATCGCAAGAGCGCATGTTGCTGGTGGCAGAGCGCGGGCGGGAGCGGGAAGTTTTCGATGTGTTCCACAAATGGGGATTGGACGCGGTGGAAATTGGGCGCGTGACGGAAGACGGGGTGTTGCGCGTGTTGAATCATGGCGAGGTGGCGGCTGCGATTCCGGCGCATGCGATCGCGGAGGAAGGGCCGCGGTATGAGCGGCCGATTGCTGCGCCAAGTGTGACGGCTCAGGCTGGTGCGGTTGCTGTTGCGGCGGCTTCTGTGCCGTTGGCTGCGATTGGCGCGGATTTGAGTGGGAATTTCTTGCGCTTGCTGGCTTCGCCCACGATTGCTTCGAAGCGTTGGATCACCCAGCAGTACGATTCGATGGTGCAGACGAATACGACGTTCGGTCCTGGGGCTGGTGATGCGGCGGTGCTGCGGCTGAAAGAATCGAAACGCGCGCTGGCACTTGCGACGGACGGAAACGGGCGCTGGGGATTTTTGGCGCCACGATTGGGCGCGATGCACGCGGTGGCCGAGGCGGCGCGGAATGTAGCTTGCAGCGGGGCTCGTCCTATTGCGGCTACGAACTGCTTGAATTTTGGGAATCCGGAGAAGCCGGAAGTGATGTGGCAGTTTAGCGAAGCGATTGACGGGATTGCGGAGGCTTGCCGAGTGCTCGAGACGCCGATCACTGGCGGGAACGTTAGTTTTTACAATGAGACTTTGGGGAAGGCGATTTATCCGACGCCGGTGCTGGGCGCGCTGGGGCTGATGGAGGACGCGGAGTGCGCATTGGGTTCGGGGTTCGCGAGCGAAGGCGATGTGATTGTGTTGCTCGATGGCGTTACGGCGGCCCCTTCGATCCTGGCGCTGCCAGGATCTCAGGATGATCTAAAGGCCGCCGCTACGAAAACTGAATTAGCTTCTAGCGAATACGCGAAGGCCATTCATGGGATGGTGACTGGATTGCCGCCGGCGATTGATTTGGCTGCCGAGAAACGGTTGATTGATTGTCTGGTGGCGCTGGCGGCGGAGCGCGCGGTGCGTTCGGCGCACGATGTGAGCGATGGCGGCCTCGCGGTTTCGGTGGCTGAGGCGTGTTTTGGGCGCGACGGGCTCTCGGTCGAGATTTCGATTGATGCTGCGGGCGCGGAAGATTTTGCGGAGGCTGCGCTGTTTGGCGAACGGGGAGCGCGGGCCGTGGTATCTGTTGCACCTGCTTCACTTGCTCGCGTGAATGAGATTGCGGCACAATACAAAGTGCGTGCGCAGCGTATCGGTACAGTCACTCGCGGCGAATTCCGCATCCAATACCAGGGCGCGGCTGTGATACAAGGCAGTATCGAATCGTTCCGGCGAGTGTGGAGCGAATCACTGCCAAAGGCCATCGAGAAGGCATGACGAATGGACTAGTCCATGGCGGCCGTTGGCTCGTAGCAGCAATTTTCGCTATCGAGGGCGTCACAACAGTCTGGAGTAGCTTTGTAACGCGCCTCATTGACGGTTTAAGCGATTTATCCTGGGGCGAGACTGGATCGTTTTTTCTGCTATACGCGCGCTCGATGTCATCCCTCACGCTGCTGCTTTGCGCATGGGGAATTTTCAACTGGCGCGTATGGGCTCGTTACGTAGCCCTTTTTCTTTCGGCCTTGGACTTCGTCGGCGCTGTGGCCGGATTCTATTTTGCGAGCTGGTCCAGAACTAACGTGGCTCTAGCTTTTGCGATAGTGCTAAATAGTGCGATTTTGATCTGGCTTTTGCTTCCTTCGGTGCGGGCGGAATATGCCCGAAAGGCGCTGACGGCGTGACGACAGCTATTCAACTCGGCGACGATCATTTTCACGATCACTGCGGCGTGTTCGGAATATTTGGGCACCCGGAAGCGGCGAAGATGTCTTACCTGGGGCTCTATGCGCTGCAGCATCGCGGGCAGGAATCGGCGGGAATCGCTTCCACCGACGGCACGCAGGTGCACGTCCACAAGTCGCTCGGATTGGTGCAGGAAATTTTCACGCCGGAGGTGATTGCGCGGCTTCCCGGCGACGCATCGATCGGGCACACGCGTTATTCGACGGCGGGCGACAACGTCCTGATGAACGCGCAGCCGGTGGTGATTGATTGCAACAAAGGAAAGATCGCGCTGGGACACAACGGCAACCTGACTAACGCGATCGAGCTGCGCAAGAAGCTGGAACATCGCGGATCCATTTTTCAGACGACCAGCGACACTGAAGTGATTGTGCATTTGATCGCGCGGAGCCAGGCGCGGAACCTGACGGGCGCGATCGCGGATGCGTTGAACCAGGTGGAAGGCGCGTATTCGCTGCTGCTGCTGACGCGCGATGAGATCTATGCGATTCGCGATCCGCGGGGTTTCCGGCCGCTGTGCCTGGGAAGGCTGGATGGCGCGTGGGTCGCGGCTTCGGAAACTTGCGCGCTGGATTTGATTGATGCGGAATACGTGCGCGACGTGGAGCCGGGAGAAATGGTGCGGATTTCGCGCAGCGGCCTGGAGTCGCTCCATTTCGCGCCGGAAAAGCCGCTGCAGCAATGCGTTTTCGAGCACGTTTATTTTTCGCGGCCGGACAGCCTGGTTTTCGGCATGCCGGTGAACCGCACGCGCGAACGGCTGGGACGATTGCTGGCGAAAGAACATCCGGTGGAAGCGGACGTTGTGACGCCGGTGCCGGACTCGGGCGTCCCGGCGGCGATCGGATATTCGGCGGATTCGGGAATTCCGTTTCGCATGGCGCTGATTCGCAACCATTATATCGGGCGGACGTTCATCGAGCCGAGCCAGGCGATACGCGATTTTGGAGTGAAGCTAAAGCTGAACCCCGTACGTCGAATGTTGGAGGGGCAGCGCGTGATATTGGTGGACGATTCGATTGTGCGCGGGACGACCAGCCGGAAAATTGTGCGGCTGGTGCGCGACGCCGGCGCGACCGAAGTGCACGTGCGGATCAGCTGCCCGCCGACAATTTCGCCTTGTTATTACGGAGTGGATACGCCACGGCGCGAGGAATTGATCGCAGCGAATTATTCGGTGGAAGAGATACGGAAATATCTGGGAGCGGATTCGCTGGGATACGTCTCGCTTGAGGGACTGCGGCTGGCGATGGAGGATACGGACGACGCCAACCACAAGTTCTGCACATCGTGCTACACCGGCAGCTATCCGACGGAGCTGGTGCAACTGGAAGTGGAGGCTCATCGTGAAGGCTGACGTGGAAGAAGCCGTGGCCGCAGACCGGGAACGGGTGGAACGAGCGCGCGAGGAGCAGCAGCACGAGCACGCGACTACCAGTGACAAGGTGTGGCGCGAAGTGGTTTCGTGGTTTTGGGTGATCATGGCGTTCCTAATGATTGAGGGGACGCTGGTGCAAGCGCGGGTGATTCCGAGCGGGTCGATGGAAAACACGGTGCTGATCGGGGATCACTTGATCGTGAGCCGGTTTGGATACGATGCGGGGATTCCGTTCACGCCGTGGCATGTGCCGCTGTGGCGCGCGCCGAAGCCGCAGCAGATTACAGTGTTCCGCGCGCCGCTGGCGGATCAGGGATTTCCGGATTTTATCAAGCGCTGCATCGGAGTGCCGGGCGACCGCATAAAAATCGTTGAGGGGAAAGTGTTTGTGAATGGATCGGCATTGAATGAGCCTTACGCGATTCACAATCCGAACAACATCGATTCGCCTGTGGAGAATTTTCCGGCGCGAACTTCGGAGATGCCGTTCGCGGACAATCCTGAGTGGCGGAACGAGCTGGCGAAGCAGGTGCAGAACGGCGAGCTGGTGGTGCCCGCGGGCGAATATTTCATGATGGGCGATAACCGCGATAATTCGAACGACAGCCGCTACTGGGGATTCGTGCCACGGGAAAATATCATCGGAACTCCGGTGCTGATTTATATGTCCATCGAGGCTCCGGAAGATGTGTGGGAACCGGGGCACGTGGGCGAGCGGTTTGCGACTTATTTGAACGCCGTGATACATCCGGGAGAAATTCGCTGGAAGCGGTTGTTTCACATTTTCTGATTTTGATTCTGGTTCGCCAGATGATTCAAGCTTCAGGGAATTAGCCCGACTCCTTCAGGAAGCAGAAACCAACCATGCGCTATGCCGATGCCGGAGTAAATATTGCAGTCGCCGATGAAGCCAAGCGTCGGATTGCGGCCATGGCGCGAAAAACTTTTACGCGCGGAGTGCTGGCGCCCATCGGTGGATTTGGCGCGCTATTTCAACTGGACCGGAAGCGCTGGCGCGAGCCGATACTCGTCTCGAGCGCTGACGGGGTCGGCACAAAACTGAAAATCGCGTTTGCTACCGGGATTCATTCGACGGTGGGCGCGGATATTTTGAATCATTGCATCAACGACATTTTGACGCAGGGGGCGCAGCCGCTATTTTTTCTGGATTATTTGGCGATGGGGAAGATTGATGCCCGCGTGGTGGAGCAGGTGATCGAGGGGATGAGCAGAGCGGCGCGGCATGCGGGTTGCGCGTTGATTGGCGGAGAAACGGCGGAGATGCCGGATTTTTATCCAGCGGGCGAATACGATCTGGCGGGATTTATTGTGGGCGCGGTGGAGCGGAAGATGCAGTTGGATCCGCGGCGGGTGCGTCCGGGCGATGCTTTGCTGGCGCTGCCATCGAGCGGGTTGCACACGAATGGATATTCGCTGGCGCGGAAATTGGTGTTTGGAGTGGCGAAGCTCAGTCCGAATACTTATGTGGCGGAGGTGAGTAATAAGATTGGGCCGGAGTTGCTGAAGCCGCATCGGGCTTATTGGCCGCTGCTGAAGAGCATTTTGGCGCGCGGGTGGGTGACTTGCATGGCGCATATTACCGGCGGCGGGATCACCGGGAATTTGCCGCGGGCTTTGCCGGCGAACGTGCAGGCGGTGATTGATCTGGGGTCGTGGCCCGTGTTGCCGATATTTCGGTATTTGGCGCGGGTGGGGCAAATCGAGCGGGACGAGTTGCTGAAGACTTTTAATTTGGGCGTGGGGATGATTTTGGTGGTGCCGGCCAAGCATGTGTCGAGAGTGGAGACGGAATTGAAGAGGCGGCGGGAGAAATTTTATTTGATTGGAAGGATTGAGCGTGCGGTGCGAGGGAAGCCGCGGGTGATTTATAGCGGGAAATTGGGGTTATAGGATTTGCGGCGCAGACGGCCAAGTCAACGGTCGAAAGTTGACAGTTAAGAGTTGAAAGCAAGAACGAACTTCTGCGGCGGAGACACAGAGAAAAACGACGGCCAAAAAAACGTCAATCGGGAGATTGGCGTTCCCAGGACTGGCTAGTAGCATGCGCGCAGAGTTGCGTTACTGATCGCGATTGTCCGTATCCACGGCGACTTTCCAGGAGCCGTTGCTTTGCTTCTTCCAGATGACCAGGTATTTGCCTTTGTAATCGGTGGATTTTCCCTGCTTGTCGGTCGTGACGAAATTGTATGCGCCGGTTTCGTAGGCTAGGTCGCCGGAGCGCGCGATGTCGAGCGAGTCGGTTTGCCAACTCAAGCCGGGGCCGGGCAGTACGAGGAGAGGTGCCCAATTCTTGCGAATGTTTTCGTTCCCTTTTAAGGCAGGAGCTCTGTCCGGCAAAATCAAGGCATCATCGGCGTAGAAGGAGACGGCCTTGTCGAGGTCTTTTGCTGTGGCGGCGTGGCTCCACGCGGCGGACGCGGCGCGGATGGCGGTTTCATCGGCGGCGCGCGTCAGTTGCGCGACGCGAGCGCGCTCGAGCTCGGCCTGAGCTGTCTTCTCGTTCGATCCGGTACACGCCGTGACGAAGCTCGAAATAAAGAGTGCCGCAAGCAGAAGCGCGGTGGCGCGGAATGTCGGCACGGAAAGCCCCCTCAATCAAAGATACAAGACTCGCGCCGGAAAAGATGACTCGATCAGCGGCGACAGTCAAGAGCACATTGGGATTAAATGATTTTGGGAGCGAAGTTTTGCCGCTTTGGGGAACTGTGCTAATTTCGGGCGGTCATGAAGAAACGCATCGGCGTGTTGCTTTCAGGGCGCGGATCGAACTTCGAAGCGCTGGCGGAGAGCGTGGGGGCGGGGCACATTCCGGACGCGGAAATTGCGATTGTGGTGAGCAATCGCGAGGGCGCGGAGGGGATCGAGAAGGCGCGGCGGCGCGGGATTAATGCGCGGGTGATTCCGTCGAAGGGATTGGAGCGCGAGGCCTACGACAAGTTGGTGGTGGCGGCGCTGCAGGAGAAGAAAGTTGAGTTAGTGTGCCTGGCGGGATATATGCGGCTGCTATCGCCGCATTTTGTGGCGGCATTTCCGCAGCGGATTTTGAATATTCATCCGTCTTTGCTGCCGGCGTTTCCTGGGCTGGAATCGCAGCGGCAGGCGCTGGAGCATGGCGCGAAATTTTCGGGGTGCACGGTGCATTTCGTGGATGAAAATCTAGACGCGGGGCCGATCGTGCTGCAGGCGTGCGTCGCAATTGAAGATGCGGATACGCCGGAAACTTTGGCAGAGCGGATTCTGCGCGAGGAGCATCGCATTTACACCGAGGCGGTGCGGATTGTGCTGGAGGGCCGGTATCGGATGGAGGGGCGGCGCGTGCTGCTGGATGCGCCGAAAGGGTCGGAGAGAAAATAGTGTCGTCCGCAAAATTCAAGCCGGTGGAAGAGCAGCTCGCGTACCTGAAAAAGGGCGTGGCGGAAATTATTCGCGAAGAGGAACTGAAGGCGAAGCTCGCGGAGGCGGTTAAGACTGGAAAGCCGCTGCGCGTTTATTTGGGAGTGGACCCGACGGCGCCGGATATTCATCTGGGGCACACGGTGGTGCTGCGGAAATTGAAACAATTTCAGGATATGGGGCACACCGCGGTTTTTCTGATTGGGGATTTTTCGGCGATGATCGGCGATCCGACGGGGCAGTCGGAGACGCGTCCGCCGCTAACGCGCGAACAGGTTGACGCGAACGCGAAAACATATCTTGCGCAGGTGTACAAAATCCTTGACCGCGACAAAACGGAGGTTCGCTACAACAGTGAGTGGCTGGGGAAACTGACCAGCACGGAAGTGGTGCAGCTGTGCGCGCATTATCGCCTCGCGCGAATGCTGGAGCGCGAGGATTTTCGTTCGCGGCTGGACGCGAATTTACCGATTTCGGTGCACGAGCTTTTGTATCCGTTGTTGACGGCTTACGACGCGGTGGCGTTGAAATCGGATGTGGAATTGGGGGCGACGGAGCAGAAATTTAATTTGTTGGTGCATCGCGAGATTCAGCGGGAGTACGGTCTGCCGGCGCAGGTGATTTTGACAATGCCGATTCTGGTAGGGCTCGATGGCGAGCGGAAGATGTCGAAGAGCCTGGGGAATTACATTGGGATCACGGATTTACCGGGCGCGATGTTCGGGAAGCTGATGTCCATTTCGGATGAGCTGATGTGGTCTTACTACGAATTGCTGACGGATTTTGGTTCGCCGGTGATTGTGCGGCTGCGTGAAGAGGTGAGCATGGGCGTGCTGCATCCGATGGACGCGAAAATGCAGATGGCGCATACGATTGTGGCGGGATTCCATGGGGAAGAGGCTGCGAAGGAAGCGGCGGATGAATTCCGGTTGGTGTATCGCGATCGCAAGGCGCCTACGGATATGCCGGAAATGAAATTGGCTTGGGGGAAGCGGCCGCTTTATTCGGTTTTGACGGAGGCGGGGATGGCTTCTTCGCGGAGCGAGGCGGAGAGATTGATCAAGGCGGGGGCGGTGGAGGTGAATGGGGCGATCGAGAAGGATGTGAAGAAGACGATCGTTTTGAATCCGGGGGAGATGCTGCCTTTGCGGGTGGGGAAGAAGAAATTTTTGCGGGTGGTGGGAGTTTAGAAGCTTCGTATCGCGCTATTTATCCGGTCGCTCCGCGAAGCGTTTTAGGCGATCGAGCCAGGATTGGTCGCGGAGTCTTACGGCGCGGCTGGTGATGAGGCGATCGAGGATTTTGCCTGGCGTCGTGGGCATTACGTATTCATCGCGCATGATTAGTTTGGTTTCGTTTGCTTGGGGTTGCAGATCCCACCGTTGCATTCCGCGGAAACCGTAGGAATCCTGAAATTGCCATTCGAGGTGATGATCCCATTTGTAGGCGGTCACTACTGCCGTCAGGGCTACGTCGTGATGTTGCAATTTTCCAGTGATGCGGACTTTTAGGCCCACTGCGAAATCGGCGGCGCCGGCTTGGACTTCGAAGTGAGCGTTCATTTCGGCGCCGTACCAGAGGGGCATGCGTTGTGGGACGAAGAAGACGAAGATTTCGTTGGGGATCGTGGAGATTTGTGTGGCTAGTTCGATGCGGGCCATTTTGAGAGAACGTTATCTCATAATTTGTGCGGCGGCAGAGAATTTCTGAGAGGCGGTTTTAGACTTCGACTAAGACCAGCGAGACGTCGTCCGTGGGGGGGCCTTCGCGCCATTGGGCTACGCTGTCCAGGATGCCTTTTTTCATTTCGTGGAAGGGGAGGCGGGAAGTTTCGCGGACGATTTTTTGCACGCCTTCGACGCCGAGCATTTCGCCGCGGGAATTGAAGACGTCGGTGATGCCGTCGGTGTACAGCACGACGCGGTCGCCGGAGTCGAGATCCACATCGAGCGTGGCTTCGGCGTCCACGGCATCAGGGAGCGCACCCAGCACCATGCTGCGGGATTCGAGGAGTCGAGGCTCCGCGCCGTTGTGCGCAATCATGCCGGGAGGATGTCCTGCGCCGGCGAAAACCATACGGCGGCCGGGACGGTCAATGCGCGCGGCGGCGACGGTGAAAAAGAAAACCGAGCTGCCGATATTGTGCATGACGAAGCGGTTCAGTTGGGTCAGCATAGTGTCCAGCGCGGAGCCGGCGCGCAGTTGCGTCATCATTTCGGTATAGATGCGATTGGCGACGAGGGCTGAGCCGATGCCGTGGCCGGAAACGTCGCAGACGAGCAGATTCAAATAGTGATCATCGAGCGAGCTTACCAGGCCGAAATCGCCGCCGATGGTGCGCACTGGATGATAGAAAGTTTCGACGCGGACGCCGCCCCACACCAGGGATTTCGGCGCGAGGCTTTGTTGCACGCGCGCGGCAAGCGTCAGGTCTTCCTGAATTTCCTGGTGACGCTCTTCGAGTTTCTTGTTGACCTCGCGGAGTTCCTGTTCGGCGCGCTTCAGATCGGAAATGTCGGTGAAAGTGACGATGGAAAACTGGCGGCCATCGGGATCTTCGACCACGCGAGCGCTGATAATGACGGGCAAGCGCGAGCCATCTTTTCGAGGCAGCACGAATTCGAAGCGGTTGTGGCCGGCCTGCAGGCCCTGCTCTCTTTTCTTAATGATAAATTCGGCTTCCGCTTGGTTGTAAAGCCTATGAATGTCCGGGCCAACGATGTCAGCGCGCGGCAGGCCGGTCATTTGTTCCAGGTTGGAATTCACGAAAATAATATTCTGGCAATCGTCGGAGATGAGCACGCCTTCATTTAGGCTTTCGAGAACGCCCTCGATTTGCTGCAGCCAATCCGGCTGTTCGACTTCCACTGACGATCCCCTTTTACACCTCAACTGCCCGCCCGCGTATCTTACCCAATTCGGGGGAAAACCGCTAAAGCGCGGGACGCATCTTTAGTAATTAAGAACTACCATATTTGATGCAATGAATTCGCGGCAGGGAGCGTAATAATAAGAGGAGATCGCGCGGGCGTTTTTCCACCTGCAGAGAGTGCGCTAAACCATGACAGTGACTGTTGCATCTACCGCTGCATCCGTGGCAAGCCGGCCGGGCCTGCCGCCGGGGCCAAAAGGGGCGCCGCTGCTAGGGCTGGCGCTGAACGTGCTGCGCGATCCGCTGGCGACGCTGATGGGGGTGGCGCGGCAATATGGCGACATCGTGTGCATTCCGGTGTTCCGGCATTACCGCATTTTGCTGAATCATCCGGATTACATCGAGCAAGTGTGCATCGTGCAGCAGGCGAAGTTTTACAAGAGCACGCTGACCAAGGATGTGACGCAGCGGCTGCTGGGGCAAGGGCTGCTGATCAGCGAAGGGGATTTCTGGCGGCGGCAACGGCGCCTCGCGCAACCTGCGTTTCATCGCACACGCATCACGGAATACGGCACGACGATGGTGGAGTGCGCGAATATGCACATGCGCAAGTGGCGCAATGGCGAAGTGCGCGACATCGCCGATGAGATGATGGCGATGACGCTGGACATCACCGTGCGCACGCTTTTCGGGACGACGCTGAGCGTGAAGGCGGAAGAAGTTGGCAAGTCGCTGGGATTTCTGATGCGTTATTCGATGCGCAAGGCGCGTTCGCCGATGAAGGTGCCGGAGAGCTGGCCGACGCCTCGAAATCGGCGCGCGGAACGCGAGACGAAATTTCTGGATTCGCTGGTCTACGGGATCATCAAGGAACGGCAAGCGGAGGGAAACACGAATCCGCACAACGATCTGCTGGCGCTGCTGATGGGAGCGATGGACGAAGACGGCACGCAGATGACGCCGAAACAATTGCGCGACGAGACGATGACGTTATTCATGGCGGGGCACGAGACGACGGCGCTGACGCTTTCCTGGACGTGGTACATGTTGAGCGAAAATCCCGCGGCGGAGGCGCGTTTGCATGAAGAATTGCAGCGCGGGTTGGGCGCGCGCGCACCGGAAGTTGCGGACCTGGAGCGATTGCCTTATTTGCGCGCGGTGGTGAGCGAGGTGTTGCGGCTTTATCCGGCGGCGTACATTTTGGCGCGCACTTCGATCGCGCCTTGCACGATTGGCGGATACGATTTTCCAACGGATACGACATTTATTATGTCGCAGTGGGTGATGCATCGCGATGCGCGATATTTTGATGCGCCGGAGAAGTTTCGGCCGGAACGGTGGATGGATGGGTTGGAGAACCGTTTGCCGGCGGGAGCTTATTTTCCGTTTGGGGATGGGCCGCGGAGGTGCATTGGGCAAGGGTTCGCGCTGCTGGAATTGGGGATGGTGATTGCTACTGTGGCCCAGCGGTTTCGGTTTAAGGCGGTACCGGGACATCGGGTGGTGACGGATCCGTTGGTAACTTTGCGGGCGAAGTATGGAATTCGGGTGAAAGTGCATGCGCGAGAGTGAGTGGGTCTGAGGAAAACGAAGAGAGATCCCAGCCTGCGGCTGGCAGACTTCGCTGCGCTCCCTTCGCAAAGTCATTCAGGGCAGGCAGGATGACGATGCTTGTCGCATCGTCACTTTACAAATTCTGGTTGTTCGCCCTTGTCCCAGGGATCGTAGGTTAGGGAGAAGTGGATGCGGTCTGGGATTGTTGGGTGGGAATAGAACATGAAGACTGTGATAGGACTGGGAGTGGGGTCCGAGAGATCCACTTCGCCGAGAATTTGAAAGGCTTGCGCTGCGACCTGACTGGAATCGGGGGTCAGACCGTGCGTGACTTCCAGACCGTATTGGTCGGCTTGATGTTCGAAGTGACGGCTCATAGCGCTCTGCACGGGGTTGGCGATAAAAGAGTAGATGGAAATCAGGAGTAGCAGCGCGGGGAGCGAGGCCCAATCGTCCACGCCGCGGATGCCCCAAGCGGCGCCGAATCGCCGCAGCAGCCAACCGATGGTGCGAAAGCCGAGATAAAAGAGTACGAACAGAAATACGGCGGCGAAGAGCAGGCCCTTCCAGATGTGATTGAGAACGTAGTGGCCGGTTTCGTGCCCGGTGACGAAAACAATTTGCGGCGTGTTCATCTTGGCTATGGTGTTATCCCACACCACAATGCGTTTTGATGCGCCGATGCCGGTGACGTAGGCGTTGAGCTCCGTGGTTTTTTCTCCCGCACCCATCCAGAACATGCGCTCCGGAGGAATATTCACGCCCGCGCGCTGCACCATTTTTTCCAGGCTGGCGGTGAGCCCGGGATCTTTTTGCTGCAGGGGTTCGAATTTGTGGAACAGGGGATCCACGATGACGGGCTGAATGAAGACGAGAAGCACGATGATGGGCAGCGACGTCAGCCAGAAATAAAACCACCAGCGGCGCGGGCTGCTGCGAATAACGGCGTAGAGAATCGAGACCAGAATAATTCCGAGTAGGATTCCGAGGAACTGTCCTTTGGTCCAATCCCAGAACCAGGAGCCCCAGCTCTGAATGCTGAGGCCGTATTTTCGCTCGACGGAATTTTCGTAGATATCCGAGGGCAGCCCGAGAACGGCCATGGTCAAGAGCAGGAGTGACGCGAAGATCGCGGCTTGCAGGAAACGATTGCGGGAAACGGATTGGGCCCAATCGCGAAATTGCGGACCGAAGCGCCAGTACAGGATGACCCAGAGGACGAAGATGCCGTAGAAGAAGTCAATCCAGGCGAAACGCGCGTGAAAGCGGCCAAGGTCGCGCGCTTTGCGATAGAGGTCGGGAGGGAGCGTGTAAGCCGTGACTTTTTTTTCGGACGACTGCGGCGGTGTGGCCGGAGCTGTGGTATCGGGAGTGCTGGCGGGTGGCTGCGAGGATTGGAGTGCGGAGATGGCCGGGGGCGAGGGGATGTTCGCGGGCTGCGCGAGTGCGCTGCGGAAAGCGGGCGAGGCGGCCTGCAGCGCGAGCAAGATAAGAATCGCGCGTGGAAGAAATTTCATCAGGGCTCCGAACGGCTCAGCGGTCCGCATGCACCGGCGAATTCAAGCGGGGATTATCGCACGGTGTCCGCGGTTTGTGCACGAGATGGCGCGAGATTATGCTGGTGCGGCGCGGGGACATCGGCGACCGCGACGCGATAGAACGCGTAGCCCCTCATGTGGCGGCCGCGCTGGCCCATGAATTGAGCGCGGTAGTCGCTGGAGCCGACGTCCTGGCGGAGGCGCAGGCCTGAGGTGGCGAGGAAGGCGGAAACTTCGTCGGGAAGAAGACCAAAAGTCCATGGCTCGCCAATTTGTTCGAGAGAGCGCAGAAGTTTTTCGGCGTCGGGGAATGTGGCGGGATGATCGAGGGCTAACCGGTGCACGTAGGTGAAGATCAGTTCGGTGCCCGCCGCGCAGGATGCGACGAAGCGCATGACGGCGGTTACGGCTTCGGCGGTGAGATAGTTTGTGACTCCTTCCCAGAGAAAAATGCAGCGCTGCGATGGATCGAAGCCTGCGCGGCGCAGAACGTCTTCGAGCGATTGGCGATTGAAATCAATTTGTACAAAGGTGAGGTTCGCGGGTTCGCGATCGAGGAGCTGAGCCAACTGCTCGCGCTTGGTGGCGAAAGTTTGCGGATGGTCAACTTCGAAAATTTTCGCGGCGCGCAGTTCGGGAATGCGGAAGGCGCGGCAATCGAATCCGGCGCCGAGGATTACGACTTGGCGGATACCTTTGCCAAGAGCGGCGACGAGAGCGTCGTCAATCCAGCGCGTGCGGGCGATTCCTGAGGAGCGCGCGCCGGGGATGATCATGTCCGCTAGCCAGGGGATGGCGCGGCCGAGCACGGGAATTGACGCGATGCGCAAAGCTCTGCGGAATCCAGAGCTGAGGAAGCTGGCGGCGTACGGGTCGCTGAACAGCCTGCTTCGCGGCGGGCGCTTGGTTTCGAGCGCGCGAAAGAAAGCCATGTGTTCGGCGGTGCGGCTGGACTGGTTCACTGCACTCCTCGGTTAGCCGGATGCTCGTTCCACAATAAATAAGACGAGCGTTGCGGGGTAAGGTTATCGAGCTGGTGGGAATCGGCTGGGGCCGGAAATTGCGGATTATTAAGGATTTCGTTGGCGATGAGAAAACCTTCCCGCGGCAGAAGCGACTGGCGAGGTGAGCGAGGGTGCAAAAGTGTGCACGGAGGGCGAGGCGTTGCGACCTGCCGGCTAGTACAGGGTGCCTCTTAGGGCGCGGGACAGAACGCCAATTGCCACTCGCGCGAGCAGGCGGCTAGAATTAAGGGGTGAGAAACTGCCATCTGGGAGAAGCATGATGAAAATCGCACACTGGGGCCTGGGCGTTCTGCTGGTAGTGCCGATGGGTATCGCGGCGGGGCAGGCACAAGCTCCGTCGCAGGAAGCGCCGGCGCCCGCGCCAACTGATGCCCTGGCGGCAGCCGCGAAGGCGGCGCGTGAAGCGAAGAAAGATCAGACGAAACCCGCGCGCGTGTGGAATGACGATACGATTCCCAAGTCCAACGGTGCCATCAGCGTGGTGGGCCAGACGCCGGCAGACGATAGCGCTAATGCCGCGGCTGCGACGGGCGATGCGGCCAATGCCGCTTCCCCAGCGACCGGAGCTGGCGGCGGTGCCGCAGCCGGTGCGGGGAATCAAAGAGCGCTGGAGACTTCCATCCAGAACGCCAAGGATAAATTGGCGACAACCAAGGTGGACTTGGATCTTCTGCAGCGGACTTACACGCTGGATTCACAGATGTATTACATCAAGCCGGACTACGCTTCGGACGCGGACGGCGCAGCGAAATTGAAGGACGAGCAGGACCAGATCGCGGCGAAGCAGCAGGAAATGGACGAAGAGCAGAAGAAGATTGACGATATGGAAGCCGAGCTTTCCAGGCTTCCGGCAGCAGCTACGCCATCCGCAACGCCACCAGCCAACAGCAATTCAAATTAGGCTTCCGCTGCGCCATAGATCGCCAGAGTTGTACGGATGATGCGGGCGATACCGAGGGAGCTTGACCGACGTTCGCATCATTTTTTCCCATTTCGGAACGGCACTACTACTAATAGTATCGATTTTTCTTGACACACTAGCCCCGCCGGAGCAAAATTCGGCACGTTAACGCTGCGTTACGCGAATATTTCTGTTTGAGTGGGGCGGCACTGGGCAATTTCTAATTCCTCAGGACCGGCAACACACTTTTTCGCAGATTCACACGCATCCATACGTAAATCGCGAGGGACGATGCTGAATTTGGCGGGTGGAACGGTTCAATGCCTGAATCCGGAATGCATCGCGCGGGGGCGCTGGCTGCGCCTGCATGATGCGCCGCAGGAATGCTGCAACAGCTGTGGCGCGCCGCTGCACGGCGTGCCGCCGCCGCTGCCGCCGCGGTTTCGGATGCGCGCGCGGCCGATGAGGAGTTACCGACCGATGGGGCGCGGGCGCTGAAGTTTTTGCGTGGCTGAGGCGCGGGGTACAAGCGCGCTGTCGGAGTTCCCGTCAACGAAATAACTGTTAGTGGCAAATGAAAAAGGCCCGAGGCACCCCAGCCGCCTCGGGCCTTTTTCATTTTCAGGTACTGCAGATACGTCTTAGAAATAAAGCTTCAGGCCGAATTGGATCAGGCGCGCCCCGCGATCGGAGATTACCTGCCCGAAAGTGGGACTAGTAAAGCCGCCGTTATCCACTCGTAAGAATTGGACGTGGTTGAAAGTGTTGAAGAATTCCGCGCGAAATTCGAGCGCTGTGTTCTCCTTGAGAGTGGTTCGCTTGGTGACAGAGAGATCCCAATTGTTGATGCCGGGACCTCGCAAGAAATTGCGAGGCATGTCTCCGAAGGTAAGCAGTGGAATGCCGGGCTGGAGGAAGTTATTCATGCAAGGGTTTTGGTCGGGACAGGCAGTGCAAACGAGGTTTCTGGGATCGAACCAGAAATTTCCGGTTTCCGACCCGTCACTGGTTCCGTTGCAGTCAGCCTTGAAATTCTGCTGCGAATCTCTGGGATGATGTGTGAGTGGGACCGGACCAACGATGTTGGGGCGATCCAGGAAGTTATTCTGCTCACTGGCATTTGAGTTAGCGAAAATGTTGACCGGCTGGCCGCCCTGAAACGTCACGATTCCATTGAGCTGCCAACCTTTGGCAACTTTTCCGAGGAAGACGTTGTCCGTGTGCGCCGCGAAAGGCAACTCGTAAATGCCGCTGAAAACGAAGCGTTGGGGGACATCAAAGTCCGCGATGGAGCGGTCGAGGCGGAAATCGTAGGGATCCGTGTAACCGGCGGAACGGGCCCGGAAGCCGGAGGTCAGGTCGATCGTTTTGGACCAGGTATAGGCGGCGCGAAACGAGAGGCCGTGAGAGAGGCGCTGGTCCAAAGTGATCTGCAACTGATCGCTGTCCGACAGGCCGTTGCTGAAGTTTGTCAGAACCTGCTGAATTCCAGTGGGCAAGCCGGTGGGATCTAGCGGATCGGAAGGGTTGTTCGTGCCGCCGGTACACGCAGCTAGTGGCCGGGCACACTCAGGATTTACCGATCCGTAGGTTGCCAGCTGAAATTGCTCGCTGGTGATGGATGGGAAGTTTGTTTCACCCGAGGAGATGAGCTTGCGGCCGAGACTTCCTACGTAAACGGTCTCCAGCATCATGTTTGGGGTAGCTTGCCACTGGAAGCCGAAGTTAAAGTTTTCGGAATAGGGCGTGCGGAAATGCGGGTCGGTGGTATAGGCAAACGGAATTTTGGGGTCTTCGAAGGTTCCAACCTTTCCCGCTGAGGCAAAGGGAAATGGGTTGACGAAACCACTGGAGGTGAACGGGTCCCCGATGGGATCCACTCCCGGAGCGAACCCGTTAGGGAAGATATTAGACGTGGCGCCGAACGGCGGCTCGGCACCGAACTGCAGGTTGAGGGCTCCGTCCTCTATATCGTAAAAGATACCGAAGCCGCCGCGCATCACCAGCTTGGCGTTGCCAAACATGTCCCAAGCGAATCCGACCCGGGGAGCAAAGTTATTTTTGTCTGGATACACGAGCGCGCGATTGGGTGTGCCGGGGTCGCCGGGATAGAGAATGTCTGGAGGAGCGTCGGGAAACACGGTGGATTGCGTACCTGGGAAGAAGCCCAGAATATTATTATGGATGTCCCATTGGGGAATGTAGTAGTCGTAGCGAAGACCCAGGTTCAGCGTGAGCCGCGAAGTCACTTTCCAAGTGTCCTGGGCATAGAAGCCGAGAGAGCCGGTGCGAATGCCGTACACGGCGTTGGAGAACTGAAAGTAGTTATCCCAGAAACCGCCGACGAAGTCCGCGAGGCCATCTCCCGTCCACGAGGTGCCTTCATTATCGAAATCGAAGCTGCCATTGTTAAAAAAATCGAAGTTGAAGTTCTGGCGAATGCGGGTGATATCGCCGCCGAACTTCCATTCGTGCCTTCCGCGGGTCCAGGTAAAGTTATCAGCCCATTCAAAAGTGGCGCGATTCAATTTTGTGGGACCTTGAGGCGACGGACCAGTCGTGAAGCTGGTTGCGAACATAATTGGAGGCGCCGTTCCCTTGGCGTCGTCAGGATTCACGTTAGTGAAGCCGAGAGCGGCGGGCGAAGTCGTGGTAGTGGGCACGGCTTGCAAACTTCCTAAGCGATTCGCGGCGAATCGGAATTCGTTGAGCTTTCCGCCACCGAATGTATGCGTCCAGGTGAAGGTTCCGATCTGGGTGCGGTTGGAGTCGGTGAAACCCGACCCAAGAGGTAAATCGCCACCCGTCGAAGCGCCATTGATAATTTGGAAAGGATAATCATCGCGTTCGTCGTTGATTACGTAAACTAAAGACAGAGTATCGCGAGGGGTGACGTTGTAATCGAAGTGCAGCACGCCCTGATCGTTGTCGATGGCGGCGGTGGGAGAAGACACGAATTCGTTATTGGCGAGGTTCGGCAGCGGAACGAAAGCGTTGATGTAGTTCTGCATTATAGGATTGACGAGGTTGCCGCCGGGACCAGTGCCGCCTTGACCGGGAGTGGACAAGTTATTGAACGGCACGTTGTTTCCGGTGTAGGGATTGACGAGCTGTTCGCCGTTGGCGGCGGTGCAGTTTCCGCTGGCGTTATACGAGCCGCAGACCTCGCCGAAGTTGCCGGTTCTTTCTGCCGGACTCAAAACGGTGAGGATGGGTGAAGTCTGTCCTTCACGGCTGCGCCAGCCCTGATAGGCGGCGAAGAAAAAAATCTTGTCTTTCTTGATGGGCCCGCCAATTGTGCCGCCAAAGACGTTGCGCTGGAACGCTTGTTTGGGCAGGGTGTCCGGAAGAAAGTAGTCTCGCGCATTCAAATCGGTGTTGCGCAGGAACTCGAAGCCGTCGCCGTGGAACGCGTTGGTTCCCGATTTCGTAATCTGATTGACGATTCCACCAGACGTGCGGCCGTACTGCGCATCGTAATTGTTGGTGAGAATCTTGAATTCCTCGACCGCGTCCGGATTGGGATTCACGACGATATTGTTACCGAGAAAGTCGGTGTTGTTGCCGCCATCGAGCAAGAAGGTGAGAGATTCGGAACGCTGGCCGCTCACGGAGAAGGGATTGCCGGAACCATCGTCGGGATCAGGGGAGAACACGCCGGCCTGGAGCAGACCGAGTTGCAGAGTGTCACGATCAGCCAACGGAAGATCGTTGATCATGCGCTCGTTTTCGACTTTACCGAGGACGGCGCCGGTGGTGTCCACCTGGACGACGTTGGAGGTGACCTCGATGGTTTGACTTTCCTGGCCCACTTTCAGCGCTACGTCGAGGCGTCCGTTTTGATTTAGCTCGAGGACGATGCCGTCCTGGACGAACGTCGAAAAGCCGGGCTTATCGACAGTCACGCTGTACTTGCCGACTTCGACCAAATCGAAGAGATAGGTGCCGTCAGGGCTGGTGGAGGCGGTGCGCGCGATGCCCGTGCCGGTGTTGGTGAGGATCACCTTGGCGCTGGCGACTACGCCGCCGGATTGGTCGGTGACGGTGCCGCGGAGGGAGGCTTTGGTTTGCGCCCACGCCGAACCGCTTAGGATTGCCAGGAAGCAAAATACGAATCCAAATCGCAGCAGCGCACGATGAAATTTCACACCCCACCTCCGTTGTAAGGACACCTGCCCAGGACACGCGGCGCGTGTGGTGCATGGGCCCGTTCAACAGGAGAGAAGTGGAGGACGACGGTCTCGCCCTCGCAATTAACGACACATCCCCGGATTTCGCCCCAATCGCTGCAACTCACACAGCCCCGATGCGGGAATCTATAGAACCGCGGGCGAAGGAAGTCAAGAAAGAAGCGCTTATGGAAGCTATCAACTGGATTGAAGTGAATGACTTGCGGTCAAAAACTTGGGGCAGGAAGGGGGGAGCGGCCGGTGGGGGTGCCGGCCGCTCATGGGCATTGGGGTGATGGAGGTGCAGACATTCGAGGCGCTTTGGAGAACCCCGAACACGACTTAGTATGCCGCTGAGGAGTGGGGACGTCGATAGACCGCTCGGCCCAATTCAGGCCAGTACGAAAGTACTCGAAAGGTGGTTCGTGGGAGTTTCGCTTGGTGCGGAAAGGCGGAGTCAAAAGATTTAACACAGAGTTCACAGAGAAAAGCGGAGAAAAAATCTGAGCAAGAAAGAGACAATTGCCTCTGAGACGCAGAGCTCGCAAAGAAAGGCCAAGGCGAATCGGCGAGTTTGTTGACATCGTGGCAAGCTGGGGTGTAGCCCTTCGATCCCGCACAGCGGGATCTCAGGATGAATCGCGCCGTAGCGCGATTCACAAGCAGCCTCCCTACCAAACATTCTCGGCGCTGACTGCGGCGCTGCGGGGTGCGGGATTGAATGAGGGGACGCGGGGTGGTAGGCTCGGCGGAGCAGTTGCCCCGACGCGGCGCGCGGTCGTGCGCTGCGAACTGCCCGTTACGATCCATGGGCGCTACCGGAACAAAACTCGATCGCAAGCCGGCTGTGGCAGCACAAGCCTTGGCATCGGTGCGCCAGCTTCTGGTGGAATTAGGCGGCGCGCGAGGGATGGAAGAGCTGGTGGCGCGCGGTACGAAGGCGCATCTGGAGCGGGAGCTGGGGTTGGGCAGCCTGGAGCGCGTGGAGTTGATGCTGCGGCTGGGCGATGCGTGCGGCGTGCGTTTGCCAGACCGCGTGGTGGCGGAAGCGGATACGGTGCAGGATTTGGTGGACGCGATTTTGCGCGTCGAAGCCGGCGAAGATGGAAATGGGGCCAGTGCTCGCGGCGCAGCGGCGGTTGCCGCAGTGCCGAATTCTTCTGCGTCCTCTTCTGCGGTGACTTCTACTTCGGCTGTTTCTTCTGTGCCCGCGATTCGCCCGGAAACTCGCCCGGACATCGACGAGCAAATTCGCAAGGCGGAAACGCTGACCGAAATCCTGCGTCTGCGCGGTCGCGGCGAACCGGGGCGCAGCCACATTCAGATTTACGAGGAAGACGATCAGCTGCGGACGATCACGTTTGGAGAGCTTTACGAGCGCGCGTCGGTGGTGGCGGCGGATTTGCGGCGGCGCGAGCTGGAGCCGGGGCAGACGGTCGCGATCATGCTGCCGACTTGCGCGGAATTTTTCTGGACGTTTGCTGGAATACTCCTCGCCGGCGGAATTCCGGTGCCGATTTATCCGCCGTTCCGGGCGGATCGCATCGCGGAGTACGCGGCACGGCAATCGAACATTCTGCGCAACGCCGAGGCGCAATTTTTGGTGACCTGGCGGCAGGCCGAAAATCTGGCGAAGCTGCTGCAGCCGCGCGTGCCGTCGTTGCGCGAAGTGCTGAACGCGCAGAAGCTGGCGAGCGCGCCCGCGGATCCGCAACGGCCAGCGGGCGAGTGGCGGCCGGTGCAACATTTGTCGCATCACGCGCGAGGTGAGGACATCGCGTTCCTGCAATACACGTCGGGCTCGACCGGCGATCCGAAGGGCGTGGTGCTGACGCACGCGAATCTGCTGGCGAATATTCGCGCGATCATTTCGGGGATTGATATTCAGCCGGACGACGCTTGCGTTTCGTGGCTGCCGCTGTATCACGACATGGGATTGATCGGCGCGTGGTTCGTGCCGCTGTTTACCGGGATTCCGCTGGTGGTGATGTCGCCGCTGGCGTTTTTGAGCCGCCCGGAGCGCTGGCTGCGCGCGATTCACCGGCATCGCGCGACGATTTGCCCGGCGCCGAATTTTGCGTATGAGCTGTGCGTGCGAAAGATCGCGGACAAGGATTTGGAGGGGTTGGACCTGAGTTCGTGGCGCGCGGCGACGAACGGCGCGGAACCAGTGCGCGCGGAGACGATGGAAAGATTCGCGAAACGTTTTGCGCCTTACGGATTTCGCCGGGAATCGTTGATGCCCGTGTATGGGTTGGCGGAGGCTACGCTGGCGATTTCGGTGCCGAGGCTGGGCGCGGGATACAAAGTGGACCGAATTGAGCGCGCGCAATTTGAATCGGAGGGACGAGCGGTGCAGGTTGCGAGCGCGGAGGCGCCGGCATTGGAATTTGTAAACGCGGGGAAGCCGGTGCCGTCGGTGGAAGTGCGGATTGTGGATGCGGACGGCGTCAATTTGGGTGAGCGGCAAGAAGGACGGCTGTGGTTTCGCGGTCCTTCGGCTACGCGGGGATATTACCGTAATCCCGACGCGACGCGCGAATTGCTGCGCGATGGCGACTGGATCGATTCGGGCGATCGGGCGTATTGGGGCGAAGGCGAGATTTACATTACAGGGCGCGCGAAAGACGTAATCATCAAGGCGGGGCGCAATCTTTATCCGCACGAGGTGGAAGAAATTGCGGGACGCGTGGCGGGAGTGCGGACGGGATGCGTAGTGGCGTTTGGCGCGCCGGATGAACGTACGGGCACTGAACGGCTGGTGGTAGCAGCCGAGTTGCGCGATATGTCCGCGGCGAGACGGATCGAAGGTGAGATTGCGCGGGCCGTGGATGAGGCGATGGGCATGCCTCCTGATGTGATCGCGCTGCTGCCGCCGCAGTCCATTCCGAAAACTTCCAGCGGGAAATTGCGGCGCAGCGAGACGCGGCGGCTTTACCTGGAAGGAAAACTGGGGCGGAAACAAGAGGCTCCGTGGGTGCAGATCGCGCGGCTGGCGGTGCACGGAGCTGCACCACGCGCTTGGAGTTGGGTGCAGCATGCGGCGCGCAGCGCGATTGAATTTTTGTATGGCGTTTATGCGCTGACAGCTTTCGCAGTGATTCTGATTCCTTTGTGGATTGTGGTGGGCCGCACGCGCAACCGGCGGCGCGCGGCGGCCCTGGTGCAGCGCGGCGCGCGGATGATGTTGGCAGCGGCCGGCGTGCCGGTGACTGTGGTGGGAGCAGAGATTCTGGAGCAGCGCGCGAAGACGGGTCCGTGGATTTTCGCGCCGAACCATTCGAGTTATCTGGATATTCTGGTGATGCTCGCGTCTCTGCCGGACGAGGTGCGGTTCGTGGCGAAGGGTGAGATTCGCGCGATGCCGTTCGTGAGCATGCTGGCGGACCGCAGCGGACAATTTGCTTTCGATCGCAGCGATCCGCAGGCGCGCATACGGCAAGCGGAAGAAGTGAACGCGGCGTTGCGCAACGGCGAATCCGTGGTGATTTTTCCGGAAGGAACTTTTACGGCGGTGGCGGGGATACGTCCATTTCAATTGGGGGCGTTCAAAGCGGCCGTAGATACGCAGCGGCCGATTTGCGCGGTTTCGGTGCGCGGGGCACGGCAAATCTTGCGCGACAAGACGCTGCTGCCGCGGCCGGGGCACGTGACGGTGACGTTCAGCGCGCCGATTGCGCCCGATCCCGCCGCAGGCGACGATTGGCATGAAATTGTGCGCCTGCGCGATGAGACGCGAGAAACGATTGCGCTGAATTCCGGCGAGGCGTTGATCTAGGATTTGAAATCCTCATTGGCCGTAACCCTTTTTCCCTAAGCGGCATCCAAGAAGTACCAGCTCGCAGCGATGCTGCGCGCGGCCCTCTCGGGACCGCGGCGGCATCGTAAAACTATGCGGGCGGGCGTCCGCTATCCCAGCCAGTTGGGCATATCCCGCACCACATTCCCAAGGAGAAAAATTCATGGTACGGAAAGTGTCGTTACTGGTTGGGTTGCTATTTTTGATTTCGCTCGGTGCAGGGTCGCGTGCCAGCGCGCAGGACAAAGTGGAACTGTACGGCGGATATTCGTTTTTCCACCTGCAGAATTCTCCGGGCGCCAACAATTTGAACGGATTCATACTTTCGGGCGAGTATAAGTTTGCACCGTGGTTCGGCGCAGTTGGGGAAGTGGCCGGAGATTACGGCGGCGGATCATCGGTGACGACGTATTTGGTTGGTCCGCAGGTTTCGTTTCCGGCGCGCATTTCACCGTTTGCGCATTTTTTGATTGGCGGAGCGCATTTCGGCCAAACGGGCTTCACTGACAACTCCTTTGCGACGTCATTGGGATTCGGGATTGATGCGAAAATCGCGCCGGCATTCAAGTGGCGAGTCATCGAGGGCGATTATGTGACCACGCGCTTCGGCGGGGGCACGCAAAACAACGCGCGGATTTCGACGGGAATCGTGTTCCGGTTCTGACGCGAAGCATCCGTGTGATTGCAGGGGCGGTTGGTGTTCCGCCCCAGTTTTTTATTGTTGGTACAGGATGAAATTCACGGTGATGAGGGTTTCGACTTCTACGGGTTCGCCGTTCAGGCGCGTGGGTTGATAGCGCCACTGGCGAACTGCTTGTAATGCCGGGTTGGCGAGGATCGGATTTCCGCTGACCACTTCGAGTTGGCGGACGGTGCCGTCTGTTGCGATGATCGCGCGCAAGTACACCGTGCCGGCCAAATGAATGGCGCGTGCGACGGCGGGATATTGCGGCTGCACTTTGTAGATTAGCGCGGCTGCCATCACGCCTTCGCTGCGGTGTACGGGCGCTTTGTGTTCTGGCGGCTCGGGCTTTTTTATTTCGATCGGCATGCCTGAACCGTCTGCACCGGGAATCCAGGCGCCAGGACCTGGAAGTCCATCGTTTCCGCCATCGCCGATTCCCGGCGCGGAATCGCCGCTTACGCTGGATACGCCAGCCCCATCGGACGAACGAGCGGGCGTGGGAGCTGTGGGCTTCGCGCAAAAGAAACAAAGCGGAGGTCTGTCGGCGATCTTGACTGGTGGAAGTGGGTGTGACGGCGCTGCTTTTTCCGCGGAGCCGCCTCCGCCGCGATAGGGCGGCGTGGGCGTCATGATGTACAGCCCCGGTAAGACACCTGGCGTGATCAGCGGCCACAAGAGCATCGCGCCAAGCAGCGCCGCTTCAAAGACCACGGAAATGACCAGCGCTTTGCGGCGCTGATTGCGGGCGCGGTGGCGGGACTCGGCATCACTCTCCAGCATGCACCGCGACAAGCTTCCTAGATCGCTCACGGACACACCTCCCGCCAAGTGATTGGCACACACCGGAACGCCATCCAGACGCGGCCAAGGAAGAGATGGCCTGACTTATGCGGCCGGTACGAGGGTTCCGGCCGGGCCGCGTCTGATGGTGCTGCGGAGTTCGCGCGATCTCTGTAGAGATAGACACCGGCGCTGGCGAGTTGTGCCCCCGGGCGAGCCGGTTCGTTGCGAGTGTGAGGCGAAGATGGCAATAGCGTAGCAGTGTATGGGTGTAAACGCCTGTATACAAATTGTTTACAAATCTCGTGTTATCAAATGCATCATTTTGAACCCGACGTGCGTCTAAACATCTGTCATCGCTAATTTGTAGCTGTTCTTAGAGATGGAAGGAGTGGCCATCATGAGCCGAAACTCAATAGAAACTGTGGGGGTCCGCTATACCGGCTGGGCTGCATTGAACCGCGACCCGCTGGAAGACCGCGTGGAATTCACTTGTCCGCAGTGCGGGGAACAGGGGACGAAAGCTGCGCGGAGGCCGCGTGCGGCGTATCACTTCACCGACGGGTTCGTGCAGGACCTGGAAGGTGAGACGACGACCTGCCGCAGCTGCAAGAATTCGCTGCGCGTTGTCCCGGTAGTGATGTTGCATGACCAGGACGAGAAGCGGCGCTTTCAAGCCGTGTTTGCGCTGGATCCTTACTCGAACAACTAAATTCAGGCCGACGGGAAGTGAGCGGCATTGTTTTCGGTGAGTGTCCCGAGTGATGCGTGCTCTTTACGGGTAGGCCTCAAACGAAAACAGAGGGGACGAGCTTGGGCTCGTTCCCTCTTTTTTTTGCGCAGGATTTTTCTGCTGCTCAGGGCCGCATAACGTTAGGAATCAGTTGATGGGGATGCGCGAAGGGTTCGCCTTCGACGTCCAGGTGCAGGTGGTGCGCCTCGAGGTCGCGGCGGACGTGATTGAACGCTTCGTCCACGGAATCGGCAAACTGCAGAAGTTTGTAATCGCGTTCGTTCATGGTTCCGGTGCGGACCATGTGGCGCCAGTTGATCAGTTTGTCCCAGTATTTCCTGCCGTAAATCAAAATTAGGTGATGGGAAGAGAGCTTGTTGGTCTGCAGCAGGGTGAGCATTTCCCAAAGCTCGTCCATGGTGCCGAAGCCGCCGGGAAAGACGACGAGGGCTTTGGCCATTTGCGCGAACCAGAGCTTGCGCATGAAGAAATAGTGGAAATAGAAATTCAGATCGGGAGAGATATAGCGATTCGAGGTTTGCTCGTGCGGCAGCTGGATACTGAGACCGACGGAGGGTCCGCCAGCTTCCGCTGCGCCGCGATTGGCTGCTTCCATGATTCCGGGTCCGCCGCCGGAGCAGATGACGAAACGGCGCGGCTGATTGCCGAGGGTCATGGCCCAGGTAGTGATGCGGTGGGAAAGCTCGCGCGCTTCTTCGTAGTATCGGGACATTTCGACGAGCGCGCGGGCCGAGGAGATTTTTGCGCGCGATGCCGGAGTGCGGCGGCCGCGCGCGGCGGCTTGGACTTGTTTCAGGCGCGCCAGGGCGTGGTCGCGCGATTGAATGCGGGCGGAGCCGAACATGACGATGGTGTCGCCGATGTTGGCGCGGCGCAGACGGCTGAGAGGATCGAGGTATTCAGCGAGGATGCGTAGTGGGCGCGCGCCGAGGCTTTCCATGAACTGCGGGTCTTCATAGGCCAATTTCGGCAGCGGCTGATGCTTGGGCTTTTTTCGCGCGCGCTTCATTGTTCACGCCCCGATGCGGACTTCCACCCACGCCACGGATCACGCGACGGGCCACACTTTGCGTAAGACTTCGCATCACGCTTCAAGTCACGTTCCGTTGCAGATTTCAACTCACACCTCGGTTCCCTGCAGCTTTATTTCGTTTCCAATCATGCCGCTTCCATTCTAGGAGAACGCGCGGGAAATGCCAGCCGTTGCGCGCCGCGGCAGTGCTCTGTAAGCAACGCATGTGCGCGGCGGCGAATCAGATACACTGGACAGATACAGTGAATTGGGGATGAAACCTGTGAATCGCGTGTTATTGCGGCGTTTAATTCGAGGCGTGGTTGCGGCTGGGCTGGCAGCGGCGGTGCTGATGGTTGCGCCGATTGCACGGTGTCAGGAAGCGCCGGCTGGACCGCTGCATCCGCGTCCGGGTGTGCCGACCGAGCAGATTCCTCCTGCAGAGCAGCAGAAACATGCCATTCGCGTGCGCGTGAACGAAGTGACGGCGCCGGTGATTGTGCGCAATCCGCACGGCGAGATGGTCTTCGATTTGAAGCAGGATAATTTCCGGGTGTACGACAACGGCGCGGAACAGAAGATTGACCACTTCGACGTGGGCGGCGATCCTTTGTCCATCGTGCTGGTGATTGAGGCGAGCTCGCACATCCAGCCGATGTTTGCCAGCATCAAGCACGCGGGAATCGTGTTCAGCGAAGCGGTGATGGCGCAAACTTCAGAAGCGGCGGTGATCAGCTACGACAGCACTGTGGACCTGCGCGCGAAATTCACCACGGACCCTGACAGCGTGCAGGACACGATCGAGCATTTGCCGCTGGGCGTGAATGATACGCTGCTGTATGACGCGATGGCGCGCGGGATTTCGATGCTGGAGGAGCGGCCGGCAGTGCGGCGGCGAATCATGCTGGTGATTGGGGAATCGCACGACAGCGGCAGCGAGAGCAGGCTAGGCGAAGTATTGCGGCAGGCGCAGCTGGCGAATGTGACGATTTATTCCGTGGGGCTGAGCACGACGATGGCTGATTTGCGCGCGAAGCCGGATCACGTGAACGACACGCCCGATTTGTTGGCGCTGGCGGTATTTCTGGTGAAGACCGGGAAGAATGTGTTGGGCACGAATTCGCTGGCGGTGGCGAGCCAAGCTACGGGTGGATTGCACGTGGCTACGATGCGCGACCGCTCGATCGAAAAAGCGATTGATGATATTGGCGGCGAACTGCACGCGCAGTACACGATTGGGTATCGTCCGGTGGGAGATGATCCGGAGGGCTACCACGAGATTAAAGTGGTGGTGGTGGACCGGGCGAATGTTTCGGTGCGCACGCGGCCGGGGTATTACGTCGCGCCACCTTCGTAGGCGCGCTGCGATTATTCCGTGGCGACGCTGGGATGAGCGCCTTCGGTATCTAGAAACTGTGCGAGAGTGCTGCCGAAATCTTGCTTGGTGGGCGGCATGGGAAATTTCACGCCTTTCGTTTGCATTTCGTCGTAGAACTGCTGCAGGTCTTTTACAGTGAAGCCGACGTCATACGTGCCCGCTCGATTTTTTTCGCTGGCGGGATGCAGCGCGAAGGACGTCTCACCGGTGGCGAATTCCGACCAGCCGGCTGATTCGAACTTCAGAGGCAGACCGACAACGTCGCGATAGAATTTGACCGCTCGATCCATGTTTGCAACGAACTCGATGATGTACTTCAGTTTCGGTGCCATGGCTACCTCCTAATTATTTCTTTTCAGGTTCGGGCGCAGCTGCGACTGTGGCGGCTTCGTCTTCTTCCAGGATGGCGGCAGCTGCGGCGATGCGATCGCCTTCTTCGAGGCGCAGCAGGCGGACGCCTTGGGTGGAGCGGCCGGCTTCGCGGATTTCGCCGGAGTGCACACGGATCACTTTGCCTTGACCGGTGATGATCATGACGTCGGAATCTTCGCGGACTTGCAGCGCGGCGACGACGGGACCATTGCGGTCGGTGGATTTCAGATTGATCACGCCTTTGCCGCCGCGCGAGGTGACGCGGTACTCGGCGAGCGGCGTGCGCTTGCCGTAGCCTTTTTCGGCGACGGTGAGCATGAGCGAGGTGAGCGATTCACGAATCTGGTCGCTTTCAAGCTCGTCTAGATTTTTCGTTTCTTTCTTGTATTCCTTCTGGATGATCGCGAAATCGGGCTGGACCGCGTCCATGCTGACGACGAAATCGCCCTTGGCGAGATCCATGCCGTTGACGCCGCCGGCCCCGCGGCCCATGGAGCGCACTTCGGTCTCGCGGAAGAGAATGGCCTGGCCGTCGTGGCTGGCGAGGAAAATCATCTGCATGCCATCGGTGAGTTTTGCGCCGATGAGCTCGTCCGTGCCATCGAGACTGATGGCGATGATGCCGGAAGGACGCGGATTGGAAAATTCAGCGAGGCCGGTTTTTTTCACGGTGCCGTTTTTGGTGGCGAGGAAGACGTAGCGATCGGCTTCCTCTAGATTGCGCGCGGAAACGACGGCGGTGAGCTTCTCATTCTCCTGGAAGCGGACGAGATTGGAGATGGCTTTTCCGCGGGTGGCTGCGGCGGCTTCGGGAATTTCGTAAACCTTCAGCCAATAGATGCGGCCTTTGGACGTGAACAGCAGGATGTAGCTGTGCGCCGAGGCCACGAAGAAATGTTCGACGAAATCGTCGTCGCGGGTTTTGGCGCCGATGCGGCCTTTGCCGCCGCGTGACTGGTGGCGATAGGTTTCGACCGAGGTACGTTTGACGTAGCCCGCGTGGCTTACCGTGATGGCCATTTCCTCGTCTTTGATCAGGTCTTCGAGCTTAATTTCCTCGACGCGGTCAACGATCTGGGTGCGGCGCTCGTCACCATAGGATTTTATGATTTCGCGCAGCTCGGCGACGATGACGGCTTTCAGTTTCTTTTCGCTGGCGAGGATTTCGCGGAGCTCTGCGATCTGTTCGCGGATCTTTTTCAGCTCGGCGAGGATGTCGTCAATGGAAAGCTGGGTGAGGCGGTGCAACTGCAGTTCGAGGATGGCATCAATCTGCGGAAAGCTGAGGCCGACGATTTCCGCGGGCATGCCGTATTTCTTGTTGACGAGTTTTACGCCGGCGATGCTCTTGGCTTTACCGTCTTCGGATACCTTGACCGTTTTGTTGGCGAAGAATTCGTGCAGGTTTTCGCGGGCGTTGGCGCGGCTGGACGAACCGCGGATCACGCGGATGACTTCGTCAAGATAATCGAGAGCGATCTGGTAGCCGAGTAGAATATGCTCGCGCTCTTCGGCTTTGCGTAGCTCGTATTGCGTACGGCGGCGCACGACGTCTAGCCGGTGCTCGATGAAAAGCTGGAGCAATTGCAGCAGGCCGAGCTCGCGGGGCTGTCCGGCGACGATGGCCAGCAGGATCATGCTGAAAGATTCCTGCATCTGGGTGTGCTTGAAGAGGTGCGCGAGGATGATTTGCGGTTCTTCGTCCCGTTTTACTTCGATGACGATGCGCATGCCGTCGCGGTCGCTTTCGTCGCGAATGTCGGCGATGCCTTCGATCTTTTTGTTCTGGATTAGGCCGGCGATATTTTCGATGAGGCGCGCTTTGTTGACTTGATAAGGGAGCTCGGTGACGACGATGTCCTGGCGATCCTTGCCGCGCTGTTCGATGGCGACTTTGGCGCGCACCTGGAAGGAGCCGCGGCCGGTCTTGTAGGCTTGCTCGATGCCTTCGCGGCCGTAAATGTAGCCGGCGGTGGGGAAATCGGGGCCGGGGACGAGCTTCATGATTTTTTTCAGGTTGGCGTCGGGCTCTTCGATCAGAACGATGGCGGCTTCGACGACTTCTTTCAGATTGTGCGGGGGGATGTTGGTGGCCATGCCGACGGCGATCCCGGAGGAGCCGTTGACGAGCAGGTTGGGAATGCGGGTGGGCAGGACGACCGGTTCTTTTTCGCTTTCATCGAAGTTGGGGACGAACTCGACGGTATCTTTTTCGATGTCCGCGAGCATTTCTTCAGCGATTTTCGAAAGGCGCGCTTCGGTGTACCGCATCGCCGCTGGGGGATCGCCGTCGACGGAGCCGAAGTTTCCCTGGCCGTCCACGAGGGGGTAGCGCATGTTGAAATCCTGCGCGAGGCGGACGAGCGCGTCATACACGGGAGCGTCACCGTGCGGATGGAATTTGCCGAGGACTTCGCCGACGATTTTGGCGCACTTGCGGTAGGCCTTGGTGGAGGTGAGGCCGAGCTCGTACATCCCGAAAAGGATGCGGCGATGCACGGGCTTGAGGCCGTCGCGGACATCAGGGAGGGCGCGGCCGACGATCACGCTCATGGCGTAATCGAGGTAGGACTTCTTCATTTCCGATTCGATATCAACCGGGGTGGTGATTGACTTGTCTAGTTCTTCGGCCACGTGCAGTCTCCGTGATTAGTGATTGGTGATTGGTGAGTAGTGATTCGCGTGACTCGTGATTTGTGATTCGTGATTCGTGGTTGGTGGCTTTTCATTCGTATTGAACAGAAAAATTTAAGTGCTTTGTTTTCTGTGAGCCGCAAAATTAGTGGTGCAAGAAAAGGGCTTATTTGTATTGAATAGAAATTGATGCTTTGGGCGCGTTTTAGCCGGGGGTGTGCGGCTACCAAGGCCGGGGTGACGGCGCTGGCGCGGCGGCTGGTGGTGTTCGACATTTTCACAGATTCATCATCCTCTTCGGACGCGCGAAATGCAAAACTTGTGTGTGTACATTGGCTGGCGCTTCGGCCGATCCCCAAAAGGCTGGCGACCTGAAGGCCGCCGCTACAAAACCTGCGCCTATGCTTTTGCTTTGGTCCGCTCCAGCACGTAGGTCTTCACCGTTTCGAAGGCCGTGGCGTTGTTCGAAAATCGCTGCGGGCCGAAGTAGGTTTCCAATTCGTTGAGCAGGGCGTCGCATTCGGCTTGCGTGGCACATTCGAAGGCCACGCCTTGCTCGTTGTTCGGCGCTTCCGTTGAGGTCGCGCGAAAATCCGAGCAGCTCATTCCGCGCAGGCCCGGCAATATCTTCCATACCAGTTGATAGGTCACCAGAGTTAGATATCCAGGTTGACGACGTCGAGGGCGTTTTCTTCTATGAATTTGCGGCGCTCTTCGACGTTTTCGCCCATGAGGGTGGAGAAAATTGTTTCGGCGGCTACGGCATCTTCCAGGCGCACTTTGAGCAGGGTGCGCACTTCCGCGTTCATGGTGGTGTTCCACAATTGCTCTGGATTCATTTCGCCGAGACCCTTGAATCGGGTGATGGTGAAATCTTTTTTGGCGTCTTCCAGGACGTAATTGAGCAGGCCGAGCGAATCTTCCTTCACGACTTTATCGCCATTGTGCGCGATGGTGAAAGGGCCGCGATCGAGTTCGGCGATGGCCGCGGCGAGAGTGCGCAGACGCTTGTAATCCGGCATGGCCGCGAGGGCCCAATTGATGCGGCGCTCGCCGCCATTTTTCAGGACCAGCTCGTGGAGGCTGTGCTCTTCGTCGAAGATGAACTTGGCTTCGAGGTCGAGTTTGGCTTTTTCGATGGCCTTCACCAGCTCCTGTAATTTCTTTTTGTCGGCGAAATCGGTTTTCTTGTCCAGTTCGCTTTCGGCCAGCAGGTCAACTAATTTTGGTTCGCGCAGGCGGCGGCCCAGCTTGGAGGCCACTTGATCGTATTCCTGAATATTCAGGAGAAAAGTGGTGAGGTCAGCGCCTTCGAGCGATTTGCCGTTCTTGCCTTTTACGGTGTGCTCTTCAGTGGCGCGCTTCATCAGCTCGCGGGCGAATTCGCGCTCGTCGCGGATGTAGCGATCCATTTTGCCGCGCTTCACGCGATAGAGCGGCGGTTGCGCGATATAAATATTTCCTTTTTCGATGAGCTCGCGCATGTGGCGGAAGAAGAAAGTGAGCAGCAGCGTGCGAATGTGACTGCCGTCCACGTCCGCGTCGGTCATGAGAATAATTTTGTGGTAGCGCAGCTTGCTGGCGTCGAAATCGTCTTTGCCGATGCCGGTGCCAAGCGCGGTGATGATGCAGCGAATTTCCTCGTGGCCGAGCATTTTGTCGTAGCGGGCTTTTTCGACGTTGAGGATCTTGCCTTTGAGCGGCAGTATTGCCTGATAGCGGCGGTCGCGGCCGCCTTTGGCGGAGCCGCCCGCGGATTCACCCTCGACGAGGAAGATTTCGCAGCGCGCGGGATCGCGTTCCTGGCAATCGGCGAGCTTTCCGGGCAATCCGCTGGAATCGAGAGCGGATTTGCGGCGAGTGAGCTCGCGGGCCTTGCGGGCGGCTTCGCGCGCGCGAGCTGCGTCAATACACTTGCCGATAATTTTTCGCGCGATGGAGGAATGCTTGTCGAAATATTCGCCAAGGCGCTCGTTGACCATCTGCTCGACTACGCCTTTGATGTCGCTATTGAGCTTGCCCTTAGTCTGGCCTTCGAACTGGGGCTGCGGAAGTTTCACGGAGACGACGGCGACGAGGCCTTCGCGGACGTCGTCACCATTGATGGTGACTTCGTCCTTTTGCTCCTTGAGCATGCCGAAAGAATTGGCATAGTAGTTGATGGTGCGCGTGAGCGAGGAGCGGAAGCCGGAAAGGTGCGTGCCGCCGTCCACGGTGTTGATGGTGTTGGCGAAGGCAAAAACATTTTCGGTGTAACTGTCGTTGTATTGCAGCGCGATTTCCACTTCCACCTGGTCGCGCTTGCCTTCGATGTAGATGGGCGAATCGTGCAGGACGCCTTTGCCTTTGTTGAGGTGCTTGACGAATTCGGCGATGCCGCCGGTGAAGCGGAACTCCGCTTTTTTGCCGCTGCGCTCGTCATCGAGCGTGATTTTCAGACCCTTGTTAAGGAAGGCGAGTTCGCGGAGGCGTTGCGCGAGCGTGTCGTAGCTATAGACGGTATTGCCGAAAATTTCGGGATCGGCGTGAAAAGTGATCTTGGTGCCGGTCTTGCGCGTCTTGCCGGAAGCTTTGAGCTTCGAGGTGGGGACGCCTTTTTCGTAGGATTGTTCCCAGACTTCGCCTTCGCGCCAGATTTCCAGATCGAGCCAGTCGGAGAGCGCGTTGACGACCGAGACGCCGACGCCGTGCAAACCGCCGGAAACTTTGTAGGTGTCGCTATCGAATTTTCCACCGGCGTGCAGGACGGTCATGACGACTTCGGCGGCGGGCTTTTTTTCGGTGGCGTGCATGTCCACGGGAATGCCGCGGCCGTTGTCAATTACAGTGACGCTGTTGTCTTCGTGCACAGCGACGTTGATCTCGTCGCAGAATCCGGCCATGGCTTCGTCCACGGAATTGTCCGCAACTTCCCAGACCAGGTGATGCAATCCCATTTCGCCGGTGGAACCGATGTACATCGCGGGGCGTTTGCGGACGGCTTCGATGCCGCCGAGAACTTTGATGGAAGTCGCGTCGTACTTGTGGCCGCCAGTTTTTCCGGCCGCAGCATCTTTTTCAGCCATGGGTCGTGCTTCTCCTCAGATTGCGTGCGGATGCAATTTGCTAATTACGCTTTAAGACTACGGGAAGGCGGTCGCGCGGATGTGCCCGACACTTGCTCGCCTAGTTGCGGCGAGTTACCTTGCCCATTGGTTTCGCTCACCCGAAGCTGGGTGCGAATACATTCGAGGGCGCGGTGTTGCGCCGGCGAAACTCGAAGGGTTGCGGCTCCATCCCGTCTCGTTCCGAAAAATTCGGGGAGACGCGGCGGAGCTTTTTTGATTTTCCCCTGCGGAAAGGGAATTATCCGGCGAGGATTTGGCTTCTCTCGCCCTGGCGCGGGCAAGAAAAACAGAGGCAAATTCGGGCCGAATATAGTGCCATTCAGAAGGAATTCCGAACGGGATTATTGTACCGAAATTGAGCGAAATTCACAAGGCGAAAGCGTTGGGTTGGATTGAATTTATAGCTTTTCTATTCAGTGGCTTACGAGGAGTTTGCGGGGTTCGATTGGAGCTTCTTGTGCGAGTCGCGGAAACGCCTGAAAGTAGGCGTTTACACGCTGATTTTCGGCTTGTTTCAGCGCTATCGTTGGCACTGGGAAGCGCGCGCAACGATCAAATGCGCATGGGCATTACGACGTAGCGGTAGCGGGAGGTTTCGTCGCCTGTGGGGCGCAGCTGGCCGGCAGATTGTTCGTCTTTTAGCTCGAAGCTGATGGGGCCGTCGGCGGCGGCGGCTAGAAAATCAAGGAGGTATTGCGCGTTGAAACCGATGGCGATGGTCTCGCCTTTGAATTCCTTTTCGATGATTTCTTTGGCCTCGCCATATTCGGGGCTGGAGGAGGAAACTTCCAGGCCTTCGGTGGTGAGCGTGAATTTCACGGCGTGGGAGCGCTGGTCGGCGAGTTGCGCTACGCGGCGGAGAGCGTCTTGCAGTTCGACGCGTTCGAGCGAGAGGGTTTTGTTCGCGTCGCGCGGCAGGACCGCTTCGTAATTTGGAAATTGTCCGGTGAGCTTGCGCGAGGTGAGCAGGCGGCGGCCGACCTGGAAAAAGAGATGGCTTTCATCCTGGCCGAATTCGATTTGGACATCGTCGCCTGATTTGCCGACGAGGCGCTGCACTTCGGTCATGGCTTTCTTGGGGATGAGGACGCGTGTCTCGTTGCTGAAGCCTTCGAATTTGTGATCGGTCTCGACCATGGCGAGGCGATGGCCGTCGGTGGCAACCATGGCGAGCGAGCCGGGTTTTAGCACCAGCAGCGCGCCATTCAGCGTGTAGCGGGATTCCTCGAGCGAGATCGCGAAAGTGGTTTTGGCGATGGCGTCGGCGAGCAGCTTCGCGGGAATTTTCACGAGTGCGTGCGGGAAAGCCGGGAGCGCGGGGAAATTATCTTTCGACATGCCGACGAGTTTGTAATTGCGGCGGTCGCTGATGATGTGCACCCAATGATTTTCTAGGAGCTTAAATTTCACTTCGCCTTCGGGGAGCAGGCGCAGCAGCTCGAAAAGTTTTTTGGCAGGGATGGTGCCGGCGCCTTCTTTTTTTACCTTGGCGTCGCAGGAGGTACGAATGCTGAGTTCCAGATCGGTGGCCGTGAGAGTGAGGCGGCTGCCTTTGGCTTCCACCAGAAGATTCGAGAGGATGGGAATGGTGGTCTTGCGCTCGACGACGCCTTGCGTCAGTTCGAGTTCGTCGAGCAGGTCCGATCTTTTTACGCTGAATTCCATCTGAGGCGGCCCTCGCAATTTTCGAGCTGATTTTTGCTGCGGCTACTGTACTGCTTTTCTTTATGTATATAAATATATAAGAAAACCGTCGCCGTCGCCGCATCTGTGGAAACTTCGGAAAACGTTGCAAGTGGAATGACGTGCAGCGATTGTCGCTGCGAGTGTGCTGTGCAACGGCGCACGGCGACGAGGATAAGGCTGCTGAATCATGGCGGCGGTGGCGCGGCGGGAAGCGATGCACAGTTCATTCACAGGTCGTTCACAGGCGGTGCACAGGTCACGTACAGGTCATCCATCCACGGGGATAGGACACACCCGAGCGATGCATTGGGCGTTCGCAGGGCGGGTTTAACACGGGCACACGGAAATTCACAGATGGCGGGGAGGGTTGAGTATTTCCAAGGACTAAGTCTAACCAAATGAATCGAGTAACCTGTTAATTTTCTTGTTCAAATCTTTGTTGGTTTGGCGCTCGGTTTCGATCTTGTTGATGGAATGCAGCACGGTGGTGTGATGCTTGCCGCCAAACTGGCGGCCAATTTCGGGAAGCGACGCTGAGGTGAGCTGCTTTACTACGAACATGGCCACCTGGCGCGGCAGCACGATTTGCCGGGAATTACTGCGGACGTTCAGATCCTGGGCGCGCAGTCCGAAGATTTCACCGACGCGTTTCTGAATCTGCTCGATAGTGACTTTCTTTTCCTGCGTCTCGATAATATTTTTCAGGACTTGCTGCGCGGTGGAGAGATTCAATTCAGCGCCGGTGAGCGACGCGTAGGCCATCAGGCGGATGAGCGCGCCTTCGAGCTCGCGAATATTCGATTTGATGGCGCGGGCAATATACTCGGCGACTTCATCGGGAATCTGGACGCGTTCGCTCTCCGCTTTTTTCTGCAAGATGGCGATTTTCGTTTCCAGGTCGGGCAGCTGAATATCGGCGATCAAGCCCCACTCGAAGCGCGAGCGCAGGCGCTCTTCGATGGAGGAGATCTCCTTGGGTGGGCAATCGGAAGAGATGACGATTTGTTTCTGCTGATCGTAGAGCGCATTGAACGTGTGAAAGAACTCTTCCTGAGTACGTTCGCGGGTGGCAATGAACTGGATGTCGTCCACCATTAGAACGTCCATATTGCGAAAACGGTCGCGGAAGGCCGCCATGCGCTCGAAGCGGATGGAGGAGATCACTTCGTTGGTGAATTTTTCGGCGCTGACGTAGGTGAGCCGCATCGCCGGGTTTCGGCGCTTGAGTGTATGGCCGATGGCCTGCATCAGGTGCGTCTTGCCCAGCCCCACACCGCCGTAGAGGAAAAGCGGATTGTAGGATTTGGAGGGCTGCTCGGCGACAGCGAGGGCGGCGGCGTGCGCGAACTGATTGGAAGCGCCGACGATGAACGAATCGAAGGTGTAACGCGGGTTGAGCTGATTGGCCACCGCGTCAAAATCCAGCTTGGCTTGCGGAGACGCGGGCGCGCTCGCAGGGGCTGCAACAGGCGGTTCCGCTTCGGCGCACACAAAATCCAGATGCAGTTGCGGCTTGCCGATTTCGACCAGGACCGCTTTCAGCAACTCGCCGTAAGTTTCGGTGAGGCGCTTGCAGAAAAGACGAGTGGGCACGCGGACGGTCAGACGATCGTCTTCGGAACGATCCAAGCGAGTGGGTCGAAACCAAGTCGCGAAGCTATGTGGATTAACGCGCCGCTCTGTGTGTTGGAGAATCTTATCCCAAAGGTTCATCGAGCGAGTCAGCCCTTACCGCAATTTCCACCGATGTGGAAATGCTGTGGAAAAACATCACCCGTACTGGCGGGTGCATTTTGGTCTGGTGGTTCAGGTACGATGAAGCGGCGTCGCGCCTTCCGGCGCCAGCTCTAATGAATCCCCGTGCCTTACGCTCATCAGAGACGTGAGGCGGGATTCTGCCTAAACGCAACGCTGGTAGCAAGAGAAAACTGTGTTGGTACTGGGGATGCTCTCCACAAACAATTCACAGGATTTCCACAGCGGCGAATTTTGATATTCCTAGTTGTAAAAAATAAAAATCGCGAGACGGAATCGAGAGCGCGAAAATTTTCAGGGAGCGAATTCAGCGGCAAAAGATTGCAGGCGCGGTCGGTGCAAAGCTTGTATCGCACCTCCCTTCGAAGCTGCCGGAGGCAGTGCCTCAGGGCAAGACGGCGCTCGGGATTTTTTTGCGTGCGTACCCAGGCCTTCCGGCCTGGGCTAACTTATGCCGCGCCTACGGCGCTGAGTCCGGAATCGGCGCATTGAGTGCACCGCCGATCGAGCAAAAACAAAAAGAGCCGGCGAGACGCGGGCGCTACTAAAACGCGCGGTGCGGACTTAGTCGAGGCGGAAATTGACGCGATCGATGGAGCGGGCGCGGCCAGTGGATTCATCCACATCAATCTGGACGGTGTTCATTTGCACGTCGCCTTCGGCTACGGCGAATTTTGCGGGCAAGGCATCGAGGAAGCGCTGCACGATGGGTTTTTTCTCCATGCCGATGACGGAATCGTGCGGGCCGGTCATTCCGACGTCGGTGATGTAGGCGGTGCCGCCGGGAAGCACGCGATTATCGGCGGTGGTGACGTGGGTGTGGGTGCCGAGCACGGCGGAAACTTTGCCGTCGAGATGCCAGCCCATAGCTTGTTTTTCGGAGGTGGCCTCGGCGTGCATGTCCACGATGATTACTTTCACGTCGGGAGGGAGCGCGGCCAGTCCGCGTTCGGCGGTGCGGAAGGGATCTTCGAGGGGCGCCATAAAGGTGCGGCCCTGGAGATTCATGACCGCGTAGGCGACGCCGTTTTTGGCTTGGCCGACGAAATGGCCTTTGCCCGGCGTGCCGGCTGGAAAATTCGCGGGGCGGATCAGCCGCGGCTCGTGCGGAAAAAAATCAATAATCTCCTTGCGGTCCCAAATGTGATTGCCGCCGGTGATGACCTCTGCTCCTGCCGCGAATATTTCTTCAGCGAGGCGCGGAGTGATGCCGAAGCCGGAAGCAGAATTTTCACCGTTGGCGATGCACAGGTCTATGGAGCGTTGCGTGAGGATGTCCGCAAGCCGGTCATGGACAATTTTGCGTCCGGGTGAGCCGACAATATCTCCGATAAAGAGAATCTTCATGCTGGAGTTTTCTCATTTCGAACTGCGAATGAATTGAAATCTGTAGCTGTTTTAAGGTGGAGCGGTCCACTTCGCCGTGCGCAGCTAGGTCCTGAACCCCACGAATAGGTGGGTGCCCTGCGCCTGCTTTCAGGCTATCCACCAGCCGAAACCGATGGACGTGCACAAGGGCAGGACGACGCGGACTCCCTGGGATCCAGTGTTGGTTCAAAAGACCATCGCGACGTCACCTGCGTCGCAGGCCGGTTCCACGGGATATTGTAGCAGGAAATGTTGGCGGGGCGCGCCGGGCGACGATACAGGACATAAATCCGGTCAGGAAAAAGGCAGTGGCGAGTGATGAGTGGTTAGTGGCTAGAAAGTACTAGCGATACTTTTCAGAACCTGGACCATTCCGCGGAAAGCAGATCCCTCACTGCGTCCCGCGCCCGTCCCGCAGTCGCGGGAAGGGAAAGAAAAAGCGCGGGACTTCGTTCCCTTCGCAGAACCCGCTCCGGGCAGGCGGGATGACAGGAATTTGCGTATTTCAGCGGGCGTCAAAAGAGGAACTTGAAGCCCAGTTGGACGAGGCGGGGGGAAGTTGCGCCGATTACGTCGCCGAAGGTGGAGCTGTCAATATTTCCGTCAACTGCTTGCGGGCCGAAAAATTGGGCGTGGTTAAAAGCGTTGAAGGCTTCGACGCGGAACTGGAGAGATTTCGCTTCGGTGAGGCGCACGTTCTTGAGCAGGGCCAGGTCGTAGTTGTTCATTCCGGGTCCATAGAAGAAGCGGCGCTTGGCGGTGCCGGGAGTGCCGAGGGCGTTCTCTGTGAATGCAGCGGTGTTGAAATATGGCTGGCCGTTGCGCGGATTGGAATTCAGGTGGAGAGCGGCGCCGGTAAAGTCTGGTTCATCCACGCCAAAATTATTGATGCCATTGGGTTCGGATCCGAGCAGCGAATTGTCGCCGAAGTTGACGAGGGTGACGGGGAGGCCGCTGCTGAAATGGGTGATGCCGGAAAGTTCCCAGCCGCGCGTCCAGGCGTTCGATGCATGGAAGAGCTGAGCGAAGGGGAGTTGGTAGTTGTAGCTGACGACGAAATTGTGTTTCACGTCAAAAGAAGAGAGCGCTTTGCTAAGCGCGGGATTGAGCGGATTGACGGCTTCGCCGAGGTTGGAAGATTGGTCCTGGGATTTGCTGAAAGTGTAACCGGCGAGCACGGTGAGAGCCCTGGTGGTGTGGCGCAGAGTGACTTGCAAGGCGTTGTAGTTGGAGTTGCCGATGGTGGCCTGATCGGCGTTGCTGCCAAAGTTCGAGCCGAGCGGCCCGCGGGTGCCGTTAAAAACCTGGCCCGTGGAGGTGGTGTACTGCGTATCTTCGCCGAACGGGCCGCAGGGAGTTTGTCCCGGCGCGAGATTGGCCGGATTGCTCAAGAACAAGCAGAGAGCGGGGTTGCCAGGGTTCGCTTCCTCGATGACGAGAAGCCTGTGTGCCTGAGTGCCGACGTAATTCAAACTGACGACGGTGTTGCTACCCAATCCGCGCTCGAGCGAGAGCATGTATTCCTCGGTGTAAGGAATGCGGTTGGTGGTTTCATAGTTGGGAAGGCCGGTGATGGGCTCGAACTGCGACCAATCTATGTTCGGGTCGGGATTTTTTGCGCTGGAATTGAGCGGAGCGAGCGCTACGGGAAAAGTCTGGCCGAGATTCTGGTCGCTGGCGGCGGTGACGAAGGGCGTGGCAAAGAGCGGAGGCGCCGGGCTGGTGTAAGTGGTGCCGTAAGGGGCGTTGGCGCTCATCACGCCGATGGTGAGCGCTTCGATCGCGGTGTAGAACATTCCGTAGCTGGCGCGAATGCTGGTCTTGCCGGGAGAGCCGATAATTTTCGCGAGCAGGCCATCGCCGGCGACGTTGGGTGAATACGCTAGCCCGATGCGCGGCGCAAAATCGCGATTTCCGGGAGGCGCAAGAGTGCGCGGAACACCGGGATCGGTGGGATAAACGATGCCGGCCGGAGCGCCAGGAAAGACGACGGATTGCTCTCCGGGGACGAAAGTCGCGATCTGATTATACTTCTCATACCAGGGCTCGATGCGGTCCCAGCGCAGGCCGTAATTCAGAGTGAGGCTGCTGTTGATGCGCCAACTATCCTGGCCGTAGAGGCCGGCGTATTCGTTGCGTCCGTAAAAAGGCTGCAGCTGGCTTTGGTTGTACTGGCTGGGAAGTCCGAGGAGGAAATCGGCGAAGTCGAGACCGGTCTCGGTTCCGAAGAAGAGGAAGCTGCCATTGAATTGCGCGATGGCATTGACGTTCACCTGATCGTAGTGAATTTCTCCGCCGAATTTCAGCGTGTGCGCTCCGATCACTTTGGAGAAATTGTCGAGCCATTGAAAAGTGTTGCCAACCTGATTCATCTCGTTGGTATTCGTGCCGATGGTGTAGCTGTTGAATCCGACACTCTCGACGCCTTCGGTTTTCGGTGAGAGGGGCACGATGCCCGGAGTTCCCGGGCCGACCTGGAATCCTTGGGAGGCCAGGCTCACGCCGACGCCTCCCACTGGTTTGCCGAGGTCAACGGAGTTGCGCAGGTAACTGAAGTGGAATTCGTTCGCGGCGGCGGCGCCAAGCGTCTTGGTGAAGCCCAGATCCAGCAATTGCGCGCGGCCGGTGTAGAGCGCGTTGAAACCGGGGACATTCGCGCCACCTTGCGCGACGGGGTAGGGATTGTTCTGCGACCAGTCGTCGAGAAAATAGTAGGCGGAGAGCAGGCCGAAGCGGGTATTGGCGTCGAGGCGGTAGGCGCCCTTATCGTCGCGCAAGTTTTGATTGAAGGCTGAGGTGGAAAACGTGCCGTTGGAATTGTTAGGCGCGGGAATGTATTGCAAGAGATTGGTGCCTGGCGCAATCCAAGAAGCTGTGGGGACGGTGGCGTTCGGAAATACGCATCCGGTTGCCGGATTATTGCTAGTGCAGGCACCGCCCGCGGGATGCTGCTGCGTGGGGCCGCTGAAGTAATACGGCTCGCCCGCGGTAACCGTGTATCCCAGATGGTTCGAGAGAGTTGAGGCGATGTTCGGCCCGCTTACCACGCACGGTATTTCAAGACTAGCCGCCGCGACGCCGCAAAAACCCAGCGGATTGAAGCCGCTGGAATTCGGCTGCAGATCGGAGAAGTTGCCAGTGGTGCGGTCCTGCACGGACGGCACGGGAATTTGGCCGGTGTCCACACCCTGGGTCGAGCGCGTGCCTTGATAATCGGCGAAGAAGAAAATTTTGTTTTTGCGGATGGTGCCGCCGACGGTGCCGCCGAACTGGTTCTGATCGAAGGCACCGCGCGTGGGCGAAAAGTAGTTGCGCGCATCGAGATTGGTGTTGCGGAGGAACTCGAAAAGATCGCCGTGGAAGGCGTTGGTGCCGGACTTGGTGACGACGTTAATCTGGCCGCCGCTGAACTCGCCATACTCGGCGTCGAAATTACTGGTGATGATGCGAAACTCGGCGATGGAATCGAGATTGGGAATGATCGCCGCGCCCATGTTGACGTCTTCTTCGACGTCGCTGCCATTGACGATGAAGGCGTTCGCGAATTCGCGTTGCCCATTGATGGAAATTGTTCCGGGATTCAAATCGCCGGAGGGGGAAAGCGCGCTGGCACCGACATCCTGCACTGTGTCCGAGGTGATGGAAGTCACGGGCACGACGCCGGGCTGCAGCGCAAGCAAGTCGGTATAGCTGCGGCCGTTGAGCGGCACGGCGGTCATCTGCGTGCTGGTGATGACCTCGCCGATTTGGGTGCTGGTGGTGTCCACGTGCAGTTGGTTATCAACGACCGTGACGGCATCGGACCTGGCGCCCACTTCAAGAACGGCGTCAATTTTCAGTGCGCTGTTGGCGTCCACGATAATTCCGGTGCGCTGATAGGGGCGGAATCCGTCGGCGGTGGCTTGCAGATCGTAGCGGCCTACCTGGACGTCGAGGAAGGAGAAGGCGCCGTTATCGTCAGTGGTCAGGAGCTGACGAACTCCGGTTTCTGCATTGGTGATGGAGACGGTTGCTTTGAGGATCACGGCGCCGGTCGCGTCTTTCACGGTGCCGGAGATGCGGCCGCCAACGCCGGCGTGTGCGGCTGAGACTAGAAACAAAAGAGCCGCGAAGAGCAAGATGATGCGGCCGAGAGAGCAGGGACGAGGGCGAAACATGAGTCTCCTAGTTGCAATCCATTATCAACTGGAAAAAGAGTCTAGGTTAGTTGTAAATGGGTGTCAACTGGAGTTTTGTAAGAATTTGGTTACAGTCCGCCGTGAGATTTGCGGGAATTAGCGGACTAAGGTCTTTGCTGTGGGTTGTTAAAGAGGAAAGCCTGCGGGTACAGCCGGGGGCGTGAGCGCAGGTTTGACTGCCCGCGCTCACGCCTTACCGATGCACTCAGCGGAAGACGACCGAAAATTCTTGTTCCGCTAGAAGTGGAAGCCGACCTCCGCGGACAAGGCTCGGGGCGTGACGTAGTGCGTGCCGCTAAAAGTGGAGAGGAAGTTGTACACCGCGTCTTTATTGCCGATGTTGATGGCGGTCAGGCGCAGGCTCCACTTGTAACGGTCGCCGCGGAAAAGATTGTCGTCGCCGACAGCCAGGTCGAAGAGGTTGCGGGAAGCGACACGCGGCGGATTGTGGTCATCGTTCTCGGTTCCAGGAGCGGGGATCTGCAAGAACTTTGAACGATATTGAGACGAGGGGCACAGGCCCGACGCGATGATCGGCGTGCCGGCAGGATTTGTTGGACTTGGCGGAGTTGCGAAGACGCCCGCGCAGGATAGTCCAGCCTGAAACTGCTGATCGGGCGACAGGCCGGAGACGTCCACAAAGCCGGGGATCTGCGCGCCGGCGCAATTGCCGCCATCGCACGGGACTGGTCCCGCTACCAGACCGCTATCGTAGCGCCAGTTGAAACCAATCCAGGGCCAGAGTTTTTTCGGCTGGTATTGCAAGTGGGTTGTCTCATTGAAATGTTCGTCGTGGTCAATCCGGAATGGGGTAAAGCTTCCGGGCGTGATGGGGACGGCACCCACGCCTCCGATTTGTGGAGTGAAGAATCGGGCGGCGACGCTGGACATAACGACCAGCGCGGTGAGCCCGTGGTAATTCGGGACATTCGCACTGATGGCATAGCCCGGGATTTTGGAATTGTTCCACTCGATGGGGAAGGTGATCGGGGTGGCGCCGAGGATGCTGAAGTCGTAGCCGTTGTGCGTGTACTTCCAGATGTACTCGCCGTTTATCACTAGATATTTTCCGAAGGCTTGCTGCAGGCCGGCGTGAAACTCATTGCGAAAGCCTGGAGAAAGGGGGGTGGCGGTGCCGGAGGTGCAGCCTTCATTTTCGGCCGCGAACAGGGCGCCGACAGTTGGGTTCAGACAGCCAATACTGGAAAGCACCAGATTCTCGTTGAAAGGAGTTTCCAGAGTTCGAGCGTAGGAAACGCGCAGAACCGTGTTGGTCTGCTTGATGTTGTAGGCAACACCGAGGCGCGGCTCAGCTTGCGTCGCGTGAGAGAGGCCTTCATAGATATCCCCGCGGATACCAAGGTTGAACGACCAATTTTTCACGGTGATCGAATCCTGCACGTACATGGCGAGCTGTTTCACGTCCGTATGACCAGGGAAAAGAAACTGAGCGCTGTTTGTCTGCCCAGCGGGGCAGCCGTCGCTGGCCGGCAGCGGCGCGGTCCGGGTCAAGTCAATGCAACCAAGGATGGGAACAAATGCACCGACGGACCCTTGGCCGAGGTTGGGCTGCAGTGCGCCCGTGCATTGCGTCTGAGCAGTAATGGCGGGATTCGTGTCCGGCGTTCCATCGGCATTGAGGCAGACGGCGTTCAACGTGGGATCCACAATTCCGAAAGTGTCGTGCTCGGTGAGGAACGTCTGTTCGTACACGACTCCGGCCTTGATGTTGTGATTGCCTTTCACGATGGAGAGCTCGGAATGAGCGCCGGCGTTGGTGAGCGTGCGAAATTGACTGGCCGCCTCCTGCTGAAGATTGGAGGGGCCGAGGTCGGCGAAGGGATTGTCACTGCCGTAGTAATTGAACTGGTCGCGGCGAACGAACCCGCCGAGCGTGAGCACCGTCGAAGAATTGATCAAGCGCGTCCAGGTAGGAGCGATGTTGTAAGTTCCGATCTTGGAGCGTTGATCCGTGGGGCCGACGGGCTTGCCGTCTGGGCCCAGACCGCCATTGGCAACGACCACGCCGAACCAGGGCGAGGCAAATTGTCCGTCAAACGAATTAGGCGTCTGGAACCAGGAGCGTGTGTAAAGCAGATCAAGGTGGAGAGAGTTTGCGGTGTTGAATTGATAATCCACGCGGTCGAAGACGTTCTCTTCGTTGCCTTTGTCGTGCATTACGGTGAACTCCGGACCATCGAGAAATCGGCCGCTGTTCAGTCCGTTGACGGCAATGAAATTGCCCCAGTTCTGGCCGCCATAGGCAAGATCGAAGCCGGCATTGGCAGTGCCGAACGCGCCGTAGGAGGCGATGACGCTGCCGTGCGGAGTGGTGACACCCTGGCCGGAGCGCGTGGTGGCCTTGATGACCAGGCTGGTCTTGTCTCCGAATTCGGCGGGCGGGGCTCCGGAGATAACTTCCAGAGATTGGACAGAGTCAATCGGCAATTGATTCGAGAACACCTTGCTCTGCTGGTCGGTGATGGGCTGGCCGTCCACCGAAAACGAATTTTCGGCGTGGTCGCCGAGCCCGTGGAACAGACCGTTGGAATCCGCAGCGACTCCAGGAGTGGAGAGCGTTACCAGGGAACTGATGGAAGAAGACGCACTTTCCAAGGGAAGCTTGTCGAACAGGGCGCGGTCCACGTCGGTGTGGAAGGTGGGTTCGTTCTCCACCAAGTCGCCACCGCCTTCGACAGTAACGGTGCTGGAGCTGCCGGCCACGGTTAGAGGAATCTTCAACGAGAGTGGAACCGACGAGCGAACGTCAATGTCCTGGGCGTAAGCGCCAAATCCCGTGGCGTTGACGGACAGGTGATAGGGATTGAACGGCACGTTGGCGAAACTGAAATTGCCGGACGCGTCGGTGGTGGCGGAGCGTTCGAAACCGGTCACGGGATTGTGAACGGTGACGGTTGCGCTCGCGACAACGGCGCCGGAAGGATCCGTCACGGTGCCCGTGACGTTGGCGGAGTTTCCGGTCTGTGCGATGCTCGCGGGCGCGGCTACAAACACGCTTAATAGCAAAAACAAAGCTCCCAGAAATGCTCTTACGGATCTCATTGGTGAATCTCCCTTTATGAATGGCGGCCTGTGCGCTGCGCAGCGCCGGCCGCGGATGAATTGCAATATGAAAATGGAATGCGACGCCTGCCGTGAAAAACACGGCACGCGCTAAGGGATTACGATTTTTGGAATGAGGAGTTAGACAGGAGGCGCGCGGGGGATTCTATGACTGCAAACAGGGTCGAGGCTGAGTTTCTGGTCTTCGGCGACCGCGAATCGAGCAACTGTGACGGGCGACTGCGTTTCGATCTGAGCGGTGGGCGTCGGTACGGCTACGTGCCCGGTGTGGCAGACCTGGCAATGCTGTTCGTCGGAGGAGTGCCCATGCCAGTGCCCGGCAGCCTGCATGGCGAACAGGCCCACGGAAAGAACCAGGGCAACTGCCAGCAGTCTTAGGGCTATTCGCCTGGACATAAAAAGCTCTAGAACCCCCGCTGAGTATCATACCTCTGATGCGTCTTGGGGCGAATTCGTTCCACAAATTATGTCAATTTGCCAACGCCCAATCGCTGGCGGAACAGCCGGGTAAAATCCCTTTTTGGCCAATATACTATACTGGGGTATATTAATAAGGAGATTCGACATGGCCCATACCGCCAAAGATAAAGAAAAGCTTCTGAAGCGTGTGCGCCGGATTCGCGGGCAGGTGGAGGCGATCGAGCGCGCGCTGGAATCCGAGCAGGAATGCTCTGGTGTGCTGCAATTGATGGCGGCTTGCCGTGGAGCGCTGAACGGCCTGATGGCCGAAGTGATGGAGGGGCACGTGCGATTTCACGTGCTGTCTCCGGAGAAGGGCAAGGACTCACCACAGGGGCAAGCCGCTGAGGAATTGATTGAGATCGTTCGGGCCTATTTGAAGTGAAGCGACGGCGTGAATCATCGGGATGCCGCAACCGAGGAACTGGACATGAACCAGACGAGTTTGCGTAAGGCAGAAATACCGAAGATTGCTGGGTCTCGTCCAGTGAGCGGTTCGGCTGAACGCGAAAGTCACGAAGACGAGCACGAAAATCCCTTGAACTGGCGCGAGATCAGCCGCGTACTGTTCACCGCAGCGGCGGCCGGAGCCATCTGGTTTCTCGGCGACGCGCGAAATCCGTATCTCACCGCAATGGGAGCGATTTGCGCCATCGTTGGCGGGTTTCCGATATTTTACGAAGCATACGAGAACATCACACAGCGGCGCATGACCATGGAACTCTCGATGGCCATCGCCATTGTTGCGGCTCTTGCGATTCGTGAAGTATTCACGGCGCTGATCATCACACTATTCGTTTTGATCGCGGAGATTTTGGAGGGCCTCACGGTCGGCCGGGGACGGCGGGCAATTCAACACTTGATCGAACTACTGCCGAGCACAGCGACCGTGCGGCGCAGTGGCACATGGATCGACGTAGGAATTCAGGAAGTGGCAATCAATGATGAAGTTCTGGTCCGGCCCGGCGGGCGTATTCCGGTAGACGGGAAAGTTGTCGGAGGACATTCGTTCGTGGACCAAGCGCCCATCACGGGCGAATCCATGCCCGTTGAAAAACATTTGGGCGCCATTGTCTATGCGGGGACGATCAATCAATCCGGAGCGCTGGAAGTCTGCATCGAGCGCCTGGGCCGCGACACAACCTTTGGCAAGATCATCAAGGCCGTAGAGACCGCGGAGAAGTCACGAGCGCCGATTCAAGGAATCGCGGACCGCTTGGCGGGCTACCTGGTTTACTTTGCGCTGGGAGCGGCAGTGCTGACGTTTCTGCTCACACACAACATTCGTTCGACGATTTCCGTAATTATCGTGGCCGGGGCGTGCGGAATCGCAGCGGGGACGCCGCTGGCGATTCTGGGCTCCATCGGCCGCGCAGCGCAAGAGGGCGCGATCATCAAAGGCGGGTTGTACCTGGAAAAGCTTTGGGAAGTGGATACCATACTGCTCGATAAGACCGGGACGCTGACTTATGGAACTCCTGAACTTCTGGAGGTTTACCCGGCCCGGGATGTTCCCGCGGCGCTTTTGCTGAAAACCGCTGCCATTGCTGAGTCTCGCTCCGAGCACCCCATCGCCAAAGCGATTCTGAGGAAGGCGGCGCAAATGGGAATCCCGTACGAAGATCCTGGCCAATTCGAATACACCCCTGGCCAGGGAATTATCGCCGGCAGTGGCGGTGACGAGATTATTGTGGGGAAACGGCAGTTCTTGCTGGAACGAAGCGTGCAATGCGATCTGGCGAACAGCGGAGCCGCGGGCTCGGAGATTTTTGTGGCTCGCGCTGGGCGATTTCTGGGAACGTTGCAGGTTGCGGATACGCTTCGGCCCGAGGCGAGAGGCGCGATGCAATCTCTGAAGGCCATGCGTATGAGGACGGTGCTGCTGACGGGCGACGCGAAGACGGTGGCGGAAGATGTCGGCGGCAAACTAGGCGTAGATGAAATTGTCGCCGGGCTATTGCCAGAGGATAAGTTGCACTTCGTGCGTACGATGATCGAGAACGGGCACAAAGTGGCCATGGTCGGAGACGGGATCAATGACGCTCCGGCGTTGATGCAGGCGTCGGTTGGAGTGGCAATGGGATCTGGAACAGACGCTGCGCGCGAAAGCGCCGACGTGGTGCTGATTGGCAGCGACTTATCAAAGCTGGCCGAAACCTTACGAACCGCACGGCATTGCCGCAGGACGATCATGCAGAACTTCGTGGGAACGCTAGTGGTGGACACGATCGGTGTGGGCCTTGCGGCGTTTGGGTATTTGAATCCGCTGCTTGCGGCTTTCATTCATGTCTCGTCCGAAATGGCGTTCATCTTGAATTCCGCAAGATTGCTACCGCCAGTATCGTCCGCCAACCAATTCGTGCGCGGGATTCTTTCACAAGCACCTACCGGTGCAAATTAATCGAAATCCTGCGATTTTCTTCGCGTGAGTGAAACTCATACCTGTAAGACGTCGCCTTCGCGGGCTACCATTTTGTAAAGTACCGGGCTGACGATGCGGCCCAGGAGCAGGCGCGAGACCAGGCCGGCGACGATCACGATGGCGAAGGGTTTCTGCGAATCGGAACCGATGCCGGTGGATAGCGCCGCGGGAAGCAGGCCGAGGCACGCGACTAGCGCGGTCATCATGATTGGGCGGAAGCGGACGAGGGACGCGTCGTAGGTGGCTTTTTCGATGCTGAAACCTTCGAGCCGAAGTTTGTTGATGTACGAGACGTCAATGACCGCGGTTTCCACCGAGACGCCCATCAGCACCAGCAAGCCGAGCAGCGAGGAGACGCTGAACGGAGTGTGCGTGAGCTTCAAGGCGAGCAACGCTCCGACCGGTTCGGTGAGGATCACGCTGAGAACCACGGTGACTGGAAATTTCAAATTGCCGTAGAGGGCGAAGAGGATCATGAAAATCAGCAGCACGGTGAGCGGCGCGACGATCGAAACCTGGCTCATGGCGTTGATGAATTCGCTGTATTCGCCGCCCCAGGCGAGGCGATAGCCTGCGGGCAGCGATTTTTCCACGTCCGCGATGGCGCGCTTGCCTTCCTGGACGGCTCCGGCGAGGTCGCGGCCTTCGATGCTGTATTGCACGCCGATGTAGCGCGAATTCTGCTCGCGATAAATGAAGGACGCGCCGTTGCCTTCGCGAATATCCGCGAGTTCGCTGAGGGGAATCTGCTGGCCGGTGGGCGCGCCGACGAGCAAGTTCGAGATCTGTTGCGCGTTCTCGCGGAATTCCGGCTTCATGCGCACGACGAGGTCGAATAACTTTTCGCCCTGGATTACTTGGGTGGCTGCCTGCCCCCCCACGGCCGCTTGCACGACTGCTTCCACGTCCGCCACGTTGATGCCGTAGCGCGCGATCTTGTCGCGGTCCACTTGCACGATCAAGCTGGGCTGGCCGAGCTCGCGCACGACGGTTAGTTCGGTAAAGCCGCGGATTTGCGAGAGGCGCCGTTTGATTTCCAGAGCTTTTTCCTGCAGGACGTTCAGGTCCGCGCCGTAGACTTTCACTGCCAGTGCGCTCTTCAGGCCGGTGAGCGCTTCGTCCACGGCATCTTCGGCGGGTTGAGTGTAATTGAAAATAATTCCGGGAAATGCGGTGAGCTGCTTCTGCAGGTCTTCAATCAGCTCGGTTTTGTTGTGGATACTTCCGGATTTCCAGATGGCGTCGTCGTAGGGCTTCAGTCCGACATAAAATTCGCAGTTGAAAAAGCCGGTGGGATCGGTGCCGTCGTCGGGGCGGCCGAGTTCGGAGCCGACGTCGGTAACCATCGAGTATTTCGCAAGAATGGTGCGGATCTGCGGCGCGACTTTGGCCGCTTCTTCGTACGAAATCGTGTACGGCATCGTGGCGCGAACCCACAGCGCGCCTTCGTCGAGATGGGGCATGAATTCGCCGCCGATGAAAGGAACGAACAAAAGGCTGATGCCGAAAATTATCGTGGCGACGAACATGGTGAGCCAGGGGCGTTCGAGGCACCATTTCAGTTCCGAGCCGTACTCCTTCTTGATCCATTCGAAGGGCTTGTTGCGCGGCTCGCGCACGCCTTTCTTGAACCAGTACGAGCACATGACCGGGACGAAAGTGAGGGTGAGAATCAGCGCGCCGACGAGGGCGACGGACATGGTGTCCGCCATGGGGTGAAATAATTTTCCAGACGGGCCGCTGAGCGCGTAGATGGGAATGTAGCCGGCGATGATGATGGCGACGGAATAAAAAATGGGGCGGTCTACGTCGCGGGCGGCGGTGAGGATTACTTCGTGCAGGTCGTATTTCTGGCCTTCGCGCAGGCCCAGCTCGCGATAAATGTTCTCCACCATCACCAGCGTGCCATCAATGATGATGCCGAAATCGATCGCGCCGATGGAGAGCAGGTTGGCAGCCACGCCGCGCGCGTGCAGAAAAATGAAAGAAAAGAGCAGCGCGACGGGAATGGTGAGCGCGACGATGACGGCAGCGCGCACGCTGACCAGAAAGAAAATGAGCACGATCAGGACCAGGGTCATCCCGACGAGCATATTTTTTTCTACCGTATCAATCGTCAGACGGACCAGGTCGCTGCGGTCGTAATACGGTAGAACTTTCACGTCGGGCGGCAGGATGTGCTCGTTCAGTTCCTTGGTCTTGGCCTCGACGCCCTTCAGAACGTTCTGGGTCTGATCGCCGCGCAGCATCATGATGACGCCTTCGACGGCATCGTCATTTTTGTTGAATCCGAATTGGCCGAGGCGCGGCGCGTGGCCGATGGTGACTTCAGAGACGTCGCGCACGCGGACCGGGACGCCATTTTGCGAGCCGATGATGACGCTGCCGATGTCCTGCACGTCTTTAATCAGGCCCAAGCCGCGCACGTAATAAAATTGGCCGCCTTGGGGATAAAATCCACCGCCGGTGTTGGCGTTGTTCACGGAAAGCTGCTGGATCACCTGCGGCACGGTGATGTGATAGCCGTAGAGCCGCGCGGGATCGAGCAGCACCTGGTATTGCATCACGGTGCCGCCGAAGCCGGAATCATCGGCGACGCCGCGGACTTGTTTGTACTCGCGCTCGATCACCCAATCTTCGAAAGTTTTCAGTTCTTGCGGCGAGCGATCGGGACTTTGCAGCACGTAGCGGTACACCAGGCCGGAGGGGCTGGAAAGAGGCGCGAGCGTCGGAGTGACGCCGGTGGGATAAGTGACTTCGCTGAGCCGTTGAAACACGATCTGCCGCGCAAAATAATCGTCGGTGTCTTCATCAAACGTGAGAATTACGTCCGACAGGCCGTAGAGCGAGATGGAGCGCTGAATCGCCATCTTGGGCACGCCGTTCATTTCCACTTCGGTGGGCAATGTCACCAGGCGTTCGACTTCTTCGGCGGCGTGACCTGGCCATTGCGTGATGACTTCCACCATGGGCGGTGAAAGATCCGGGTAGGCGTCCACCGGCATGCGCTGGAACGAAAACGTGCCGCCGATGGCGATGAACAGCACCAGCATCAGGACCAGGAAGCGTTGTTGCAGCGCGGATTGTACGATGCGATGAATCATTTAGAGATCGGCCACCTTAGTGCTGAAACGAATTCGCGAATTGCAGGAACAGGCTGCCGTCGCCGACGACTTTGTCGCCGGGACTCAAGCCTTTCAGAATTTGCGTCTTGCCGGCTTCGCTTTGGCCGATTTCCACGGGCCTGCGGCCGAACTGATTGGAGCCCGAGGCTACGTACACGAACGGCTGATTTTCGTCGTCGCGCAGGACGGAGGAATCCGGCACGGCGATGGCGTTCATTTCTGCGCCGGCATTCACCGTGGCTGTGACGTACATATTGTTTTTGAGTTTTTCGCCGGGATTTTCGACGACGATGCGCGCTTGGAGAGTGCGCGTGGTGGGATCCAGCGCGGGCGAGATGAATGAAATCTTGCCTTGGAATTTATCGGGATACGAATCGGTTTGCACGGCGACTTGGTCGCCTACATGGACTGCGGAAAGGTCGCTCTGATAAATGTTTGCGAGCACCCACACCGAGCCCATATCCGAAATAATGAATGCCTGAGTGGCGCCGGCTTGCAACAACTGGCCGGGAGCGACATCGCGCTCGACGATTTCTCCGCCGATGGGCGCGAGCAGCGGGATTTCGGCTGAAGATGGCGCCTTCTCCAGGTCTTCCGGGTTGGGAATTCCTAAAATCTTCAAGCCCAGCAGCGCGGCGTTCAAATCCGCTTGCGCTTGAATGCGATCGGATTCGGCCTGCAGCAAATCGCGCTCGGCGATGGCGTGATGCGCGTAGAGATCCTGGGCGCGCGCGTAATTTTTGTCGGTCACACGATAGGTGTCGCGCGCTTTCAAGTAGGCGGCATAGAGCAGCGAATAATCCGGGCTACTTACTTCCAAAAGCGATTGGCCTTTTTTCACGCGCTCGCCGGGCACAACGAGGATCCGGCTGACCGGGCCGCCGACCTGAGTGATTACCGGCACGGTGTTAAAGGCGTTGTAAGCCACCGCGCCGGTGAGGCGGAGGACGCGCGGCAATTTTACTGGCTCGACGGTGACGACTTGCACGTGGGACATCTGGTTCTGGGGGATGGTAAACAGCTCGGGAGTTTCGCTCTTGGATTCTTTGCCGCTGTAAGACGTCATTTGATTCGCGCGTTCATCGGAACTGCAGCCCGCGAGACATGCCGCGGCCATGGCCACCGCTAGCGCAAACATGCCGGCGCGCATCGCCGGAGATCGGGAGCCGCATCGGTCGGGCTGGTTGCTCATGGCAGTAGGCTCCTGGTTCCCACGGCCTCGCGCAGTTGCTCGACCGCGGTGAGATAAGCCGCGAGCGATTGCCGGTAGGAAAGCTGCACCGCGCGATAGCTGCGCTCGGCATCGAGATAATCGAGCAGGCTGGCGGCGCCGCGCTTGTAGGAATATTCGGTGATGTCGCGAGACTGCTGCGCCGCGTCCAGATAGCCGCCGCGGAATTGCGTGACCACCAAATCGTTTTCGCGCACGCCTTCGTAGGCGGTGAGCACGTCGCTCATCACCTGGTCGCTGGCGGCTAGTTGCAATTCCTGGGCCTGATTGATCGCGTAGTTGGTGCGCGCGATTTCGCCCTGATTGCGATTGAAGATGGGGAGCTGGAAGCTGCCGAAGAAGGAGGCGGTGTTGGTATCGCTGACGTGGTCGTAATTGGCGGTGCCGGTGACGTCCACCTTGCCATTGGCCTTGGCCAGCTCGTATTGACTCTTGGCCGCGATGACGCCTTGCTGCGCGGCGCGGAAATCGGGGCGATTCTGCAGAGCTTTGGATTGCAAGTCTTCAAGTTTCATTTGCACCGGGATGTAATCGAAGTCGCTGGAAACGTCGTAATCTTCCGGGACGGTTTCGTATCCCAGGAACTGACGCAGGCCGACCAGCGCTTGGACTTTGGCGAGCTGCGCCTGGGCTACGTCCTGCTGGAATTGCAGCATCTGCAGTTTAATTTTCAGGAAATCGCCTTCGCTGATGTCACCTGCGTTGTAGCGGGCCTGGCTGATGTCCACCGTGTTTTGAAAACTCTTCTCGTCCTGCAGCGCGAGATCGAGCGTGGATTCGGCGAGCTGGACGCCGACGAATTGCGAGGCGACGTTGAAGGTAAGCGTGCGCTCGTTGTCCGTGACCAGCGATTTGGTTTGCGCGGTGACGTCTTGCGCGGCTTGCAGGCGGTGCTGGCGTTTGCGGCCGCGTTCGAAGAGGTACGAGAGGCCCAGATCGAATTGCACGGTTTCGTCAAGGTAGTCCGCCGTGAAATGATCGGGCTGAAAAATCGGAAGGAACTGCGCGTCTGCGGTGAAGACGGGATTGGGCCGCAGGTTCGCGGTGATTTCCAGGGCCTCGGACTGCTGAATAGTGGTGCGCGCGGCTTTCAGATTGTGGTTGTGTTCCAGCGCCATTTGAATGGCTTGGTCCATGGAGATGCGCACGGCGCCATGCACCTGGCCCGAGGGAGTATTTTGCGGCGCAGTCGCCGGGGCGGGGTTCTGCGGCGCGGATGGCGGCGTCTGTGGCGGCGAAGTCTGCGCGGCGGCGGCCGATGCGAAACACACCACGAGTGCAGGAATGGCGAATAGCGCGGTTTTAGCAGGCATAGTCTTCAACCTCTAAAGAGAAAATGTTGTGGAATCGGCGTGCCGGTAGCGGCACAGGGTCAACTAAAGGTTAGACGGCGGGCGGAGCGCGTGCGGGAAGACGCGGCGCGACCGGAGAGGGCGCAAATTCAGATTCTTGTAATTCGATTTGCACGCCAACTTGGGCCAGCGATAGTTCGCGATGATTCGGTTGCGGATGGTCGATGGATTGGTGGCTCAGATGGCAAATTGAGCAATTCGCGTCGGGACCCGCATGGTGGTGGGAGACGCTGCCCAAGACCATTACGAGCATCAGGAGCGCGAGCAGCGCTACCGGTACGACGAGATATCGAACTGATCTGCGTTTATGCACGTGACGACGGCGGGTGCAACCCCAAACCCCTATCATATACGCAGATGGCTGTTCGACGTTAACGGGTTGCGTGGGAACCGGCCGAAAATACACGGTCACCGAGGACCCCGTTTGGCAGGCGGCTGGCTGAGATTTTAAGCGGGGCTAATTGGTCTGTTCGAGGGCTTTTTCGACCATGGAGACGCATTTTTCGACGCGTTTGCGCAGCGGGCCTTCGATTTCCTGCTGGCGTTTGCGCAGGGTGAAGGATTCGTCGGCAATATTCAGCGCGGCGAGTACTGCGACCTTCAGTGAATCCACCATGTGCGTGGCTTCAGCGACGGAGCGCATCTTGGCGTCCACATAGGATGCCAATTCCTTCAAATATTCCTCGTTGTCTTCCGCGTTCACGTTGTAGCTCTGATCGTAAATCTCGATTTTCACGGTGCACTCCCTTGCTGAGCATGGATATTGTCGGCCATTGCGTGGGCGCGCGCAACGGGCTTGTGCGTGCGGGCCGACGTTTTTCCGGAGACTATTCTCAGGAGGCGGCGTTTGCTTGCTGCATTTCTGCTGCGAGGCGCTGTATGAGTTCCGCGGCGGGCATGGTGCGGGCGCGCGTGACGCCTTGGCCGACAAAGAGTGAGAGATAGCCGGATTCTCCGATCTTCGCGGCGGCGGTGCGCATTGGGCGGGTCAAAGCGTTCTGCAGTGGGAAGGGCAGGATTATTTTTTCTTTTCCTTCGAGTTTGGTGATGAATGTATTGAGGAGACCGCGCGCGGGGCGGCCGGAGAAGGCTCGCGTGATTACGGTGGTGTCTCTGCCAGCTGAGAGAATGGCGCGTTTGTAGGCTTCGGGGCCGCCGGCTTCGGGGCAGGTGAGGAACGCAGTGCCGAGTTGAGCTGCGCTGGCGCCTTGCGCGAAGGCTTGCGCTATATCTCGCCCGTCCATCAGACCGCCGGAAGCAATTATTGGCGTGGACACCGCGGCGCAGAGCGATCGCACGAGTTCGAGCGTAGGCACCATGGCGCTTTCGAAGGGGCCGGCGAATGTGCCGCGGTGCGAGCCGGCTTCTGCGCCTTGCGCGACGATGGCCGTTACCCCGCTGGCTTGCAACATTATTCCTTCTTCGACCGTGGTAGCTGTGCCGAAAATTGCGATTCCTGCCGCTTGCAGGCGCGCCATTGCGTGTGCGTCGGGAATTCCTAACGTGAAACTGAATACCGCTGGGCGCGCTTCCAGGACGGCGTGCAGTTGTTCTGCGAATGGATTTTTGGGCCATGCGGGCAGAGTGGGCGGAGGCAGGTGCAGCGCTTCGTGAATTTCGGCGAGCAGGGCCAGCATCGGAGCGGCGTCAACTGGTGATTCAGGCCCGTATCCACCGGCGAAAAGATTCACATTGAAAGGTTTGCCCGTGAGCGTGCGGACTTTTTTGATGTCCGCGGCGATTTGCTCGGGCGTGCTGTAGGCGGACCCGAGCGAGCCTAGAGCGCCGGCATTGGATACGGCCGCGACGAGTTCGGGAGTTGCCGGGCCTCCAGCCATCGGAGCCTGGATGATCGGATGCTTAAGCCCGAGGTCGCGTAGGAAATCGCTCTGGGTCATATGAATTGCTCGCTCTGGTGATTCGTGAAGCTGGGCTGCCCGCCCGCGGCGGATGGTTCGTCAGGATTATATCGCGCGGAGCGCGGCGCCGAGCTTTTGCTGGAGCGTGGCGACGATGCGCGCGGAGAAATCGCTTAGTTGCGCGTCGGTGAAGGTGGCGTCCGCGCTTTGGAATTTCACGCGGATCATGAGTGAGAATTTTCCGGCCGGCACCTGGCCGCCGCGGAACAGGTCAGCGGCTTCGATGGATTCGAGCTCGGCGATCTGAAGCGAACGGATTGTTGCGACGACTTGCGCGAACGTGACGCCATCCGCGAGCACTAGCGAAAAATCGCGCTCAACCGCTGGGAATCGCGGCAGCGGCTTGAAACGGCGTGCAGCGTTGGCGGCTTCGACGCCGGTGACGAGTGGTTCGAGCTTCAGTTCGGCGACGAAGACGTCCTGACGAAATTTGTATATGTCCGCGATGCGCTTGGCTAGTTGGCCGACTACTCCAGAGTTTGCCGGCGCTGGGGACTTGCCCGCGAGAGAAAGCTGCGCGGCGCGCGAGCCGGTGAGCCAGAGCGGGCCGCCTGATTGCCACGAAAATCCGCCGGCCAGCTCTCCGATACGGTCGAGGTCGCCCTTCAAATCCGCGAAGCCGAACTCGCGCGCTGCTTCGTAGATGGTTTTTTCTTGCGCCAGGCCGGTGGCGCCGAGCGTTAGCACTTGCGTTTCGACTGGCTCGCCGTCGCGCAGCTCGTAGGTTTTGCCGATTTCGAAGAGGCGCAGATTGCGCTGGCCGTGATTCAGGTTCCACTCAATCGCGCGCAGCATGCTGACGGTGCCCGTCGAGCGCATCACCGCAGCATCTTCCGCGAGCGGATTGCCGATCACCGCAGGCGCAAGACCTTCCGGCCGGAAAAGCTCGTTGCGTTGCGTATCCACGATTGGGATTTCCACAATTTCCTGGTAGCCGAGAGCCACGATGCGTTCGCGCAGGCGGTCCTGGACTTCGGCGTGCGGCAAACGATGCGCGGGGAGTTTTGCGGCCGGCAGGCGCGGGGGAAATTTGTCGTAGCCGTAATGGCGCGCTACTTCTTCGATCAGGTCAATGCTGCGTGTCACGTCTTGCCGCCAGGAAACTTGGCGACATTCCCAGACGGCGGCGATGGAGCCGTCGCTGCCGCGATTCACGTCCACGCGCACGGGATGAAAACCCAGCGCGCTGAGGATCGCTTCGATGTCGCGATCCGGAACGTCCGCGCCCATCACGCGCAGGAGTTCCTGGCGCGAAAGCTCGATTTTCTGTTCGGGCGCGCGATGCGGGTATACGTCCACCACACCCGCGAGAAGCTCGCCGCCTGCGACTTGCTGAATCAGTTCGGCGGCGCGCTGGGAAGCTCGCTCCGCCATTGCGGGATCGGCGCCGCGTTCGAAGCGATAGGACGCTTCGCTCCGCAAGCCCAGAGCTTTGGAAGTGCGACGGATGGAAATGGGATCGAACCAGGCGCATTCGATCAGGACATTGCGCGTGCTGAAACTGATTTCGGTTTCGGCGCCGCCCATCACGCCACCGATACTCACGGCGCGGCCCGCATCCGCCACTACGCATATGTCTTTCGTCAGGGTGCGTTCGGCGCCATCGAGCGTGCGGATTTTTTCGCCGGGTTTTGCGCGGCGGACCACAATGCGGTGTTCGTGCAGTTTATCGAAATCGAAAGCGTGCAGCGGGTGGCCGAGCTCGAACATCACGTAGTTGGTGACGTCCACGACGTTGTTGATGGATTTTTCGGCGATCGCTTCGAGGCCCTGCCGCAGCCAGTCCGGCGAGGGCTGCACGTTCACGCCGCGCAGCACGCGCGCCGTGAATCGCCCGCAAAGATCCGGTGCCTGGATTTCCACACGCGTCGCGTCCGCTGCTTTTTCGGGGGATTCTTTCAGCTTGGGATGCAGTGGCTTCAGCGGCAGGCGGTAAATCGCAGCCACTTCGCGCGCGATGCCGAGGTGTCCCAGGCAATCGGGGCGATTCGCGGTGACTTCGGCATCGAGCACCGGGCCTGCGGCGGTTTCCTCGATGGAGTCCACGGCCACACCCGCGAGCGAAAGCCGCGCGCGCAGATCGGCGGGCGACGCGGTGACGTCCACGAATTCTTTCAGCCAGTTGTAGACAACTTTCATTTTTTCGTGGTCTTCAAATATTCAAAGGGTGGCACGACGCTGGGCCGCGCCCCTACGACTTCGTCCTCGTCACGGAAACTGTTTCAGGAAACGCACGTCGTTCTGGAACAGCAGCGGCACTTCCGTTACGCCGTACTTCATCATGGCCAGGCGATCCACACCCATGCCGAATGCGAAACCAGAATATTTTTCCGGATCGTAGCCGACGAATCCGTATACCGCGGGATTCACCATGCCTGCGCCGAAAAGTTCGATCCAGCCGGATTGCTTGCACACGCGACAGCCGGAGCCTCCGCAAACGTGGCAGGTGGCATCCACTTCGGCGGACGGTTCGGTAAAGGGAAAATAGCTAGGCCGCAGGCGCGTTTTTGTTTTGGGGCCAAGAAATTCACGCGCGAAATAATCCACGGTGCCTTTGAAATCGCAGAAAGTGATGTCCGTATCCACGGCCAGGCCTTCGATCTGGTGGAACATGTAGCCGTGCGTGGCGTCGGGATTATCGCGGCGATAGACTTTTCCCGGGACGACGATGCGCACCGGCGGCTTCTGTTTTTCCATGGTGCGAATTTGCATCGGCGAAGTGTGCGTGCGCAGTAAGTGGCCGCCGCAGGCGCCGGCGATGTAGAAAGTGTCCATATTGTCGCGCGCGGGATGGTGCTCTGGAATATTCAGCGCTTCGAAATTGTAGTAGGGCGTTTCGATTTCGGGCCCGGCGACGACGCTGAAGCCGATTGCGGTGAAGATGCGCAGAAGTTCGTCGTAAGTTTGGCGGATCAGGTGGCGCGTGCCGATGGCGCGCTCGACGCCGGGGAGCGAGAGGTCAATTTTGTGGCGAGCCGCGGCGCTTTGCTCCGCCGTGGCTTCTTTCTCAGCCGTAAGCGTAGCGATGCGCTCCTCGATGCGAGACTTCAGCGCGTTGAGGCTCTGGCCCACTGTGGGCTTGACCTGTTTTGAGGCCGGCTTCAGCCAGTTCTCGGTAATCTCGGAGAGGATTCCGGATTTGCGGCCCAGCCACTTTACGCGCGTGATGCCCAGATCGATCGAAGCAATATCTTGAGCGGCGTCCCGGTCGAATGCAGAGCTTAACTCGCCGAACAGAGTTGTAACTTTCGCAGGTGAGTCAGCGCCAAGCTGCGCGAGCGTTTGTTTCGTTCGATCCGTTACGGTCATGTAATTTGGGCGGCAGGGGCGGGTCTAAGACCCGCCCCTGCAAATGTGTGGAGCATGCCTAAGTTCGCGAGTGCGCCGGTGACGTTGATGCACCGCGGTCAGCGACTCGCCGTTGCCGTAAACTATCCTTCTTCGTGGTGGCGAACAACCGCGGGTCTCGCGGTTTGCACTACTCCCGGCTTGGGGAAGTGCTGCTTCACGGAGCCGACCAGCGACGCGAATCCATCGGCATCGTGCACGGCCATGTCCGCCAGAATCTTGCGGTCCAGATCGATGCCGCCGGCCTTCAGCGCGTGAATCAACTGGCTGTAAGTGGTGCCGTTGTTGCGCGCGGCAGCGCCGATGCGCTGGATCCACAGCGCGCGGTAATCGCGTTTGCGCACGCGGCGGTCGCGATAGGTATAGCGCAGCGAGCGATTCACCGCTTCTTTCGCCGAGCGGTACAGCTTGCCCTTGGTGAGGAAAAATCCCTTGGCGTGTTTCAGCAGCTTTTTGCGGCGGGCGCGGCGTTTGGTTCCACGTTTAACTCGAGGCATGGTTCTTTTCTCCTGTGGCGCGTTTCGAAGGCGCTTGGAAATTCAAATTAAGTGAGGAGACAAACGCGGCCCAGCCGCTCGCGGAAATGCACGAGCAGCAGGGCGGGTTTGTCTCGTGGGACTGCATTTTGTTCCACCACTAGCCGTCATTTCTGAGGGCGGGCGGAACATCCGGCCGGCAGGCACCCGTTACGCTCTGCCAGGCGCGGAAAAAATCTACGTTCTACCGCAGGCCGTACGGCAATTGCAGACGCACGTTGTTTGTGTCCGCGGGATTGACCTGAACTTTATTCAGCAGCCGGCGCATGCGGCGCGGCTTCTTGGTGCCGAGCAGGTGGCGCTTGCCCGAACGCCAGCGCATGATCTTGCCGGTGGAAGTAATCTTGAAGCGCTTGGCGGCGCCGCGGTGCGTCTTGGCTTTCAATTTCTTGTTCTTCTTCACGATATCCTCTTGTGCTGAATTTCTTTACGCCTGGCCTTCGGCGTTTTTCTGCGCCGGTTGCGCAGTCGGTGTTGAGCCCGCGCCCTTCTTTGGCGCGAGCAATGCGAGCAGGATGTTCGCTTCCATTCGGGGACCGAACTCCACCTGCACGTGATCCATGATTTCTTTCAGCAAACGGTCCATCTTCTTGCGGCCCACATCCTGGTGCGCCATTTCACGGCCGCGATGGAAAATCATGGCCTTAACTTTGTAGCCTTCACCGAGGAAGCGGATGATCTGATTCTTGCGAACCTGAAAATCGTGCTCGGCCGTGGAAGGCCGGAACTTCACTTCCTTGATGTGCGAACTCTTCTGATGCTTTTTGGCTTCGTGCGCTTTCTTGCTCGCTTCGTACTGAAATTTGCCGTAGTCCACCAGCTTGCAGACAGGCGGCACGGCGTTGGGCGAGATTTCCACCACGTCCAGGCCGGCATCGCGCGCGGCCTTCATGGCGTCGAAAAGCGTCATCACGCCGAGCTGATTTCCAGCTTCGTCCACTACGCGCACTTCACGAGCGCGAATTCTTTCGTTGACCCGCAGGCCAGGCGTCCCACCACGTTCTGCGATAAACCCACCTTCCGGGCCGTGGAAAGTATAAATCCGACCCGCTAGCCGCGCCCTCCATGGTCGAAAAGTCCGCGAGGAGGGACGGGCCAAAAAGTATAGCACGGGTTTGGCGGTGTCCCGCAACTACGGATTTGCGATGCTGGGGAGGGCTTTAAGAGCACGCGATTGGCGAACTTGAGGGACGCGGACGCAGGTGCGCTGACCGGTCACTCTACCTCGGGAGCGTACCGCCGCAGCAGCGTAATCGAGAACACCAGAACGAGGATGACCAGCCCCAACAAGCCGAGTTCAATCATGCTGCCGCGAAATATGCTGGCACCGTCGGCGGACCAGACTCCGCCTTTTGTGAGGCTTGCGGCTTCCAGGGTAATCACCAGCATGCGCCGAATCGAGGCGATCAGGCCCACCACCAGGAATGGTTCAGTGACTAGGACATGAGAGTGAATCGAGATGCGCACGGTATGCATAATCTCGACCATCATGAGGACGACGAGCAACTGGTCCAAGACGAGCAGCGTATCCGTGGCAATGGTCCAGTGGCCGACAGACTCCCAAAGCATTTTGCCGGCGTTGGCGATGGTCGCGAGCGCCGTGAGAAAGAGCAAAATGGCAAGGACGGAATAGACGAATACTTCTGCTCCTGCTAGGTAGTCGCCAAAGTGGTGGCGAAGCTTTTCTTCGGCCATGTCGGTGCGCTCGCAGAATCGCGCTGGTGCGCGGTTCTTGACGGCGGAGTATAGCGATAAGTGGGCGTATCGGGAAGTGGGAACGAGGTTTCGCTGCAGACGTGGCCGCTGCGCTCGCTGAGGTGTGCTACGGAGACTTCTGCACGAAGAGGCCGGCGAAAGATTGGCGGTGATAATACGCCACGATGCACCACAAAATCGCGACGACGATCGCTATCCCCACACCCATATGATAGAGGAGCAGGTGATACAAGAAAATATTCACGATGATCGGGCCGAGAATCGTTAGTCCCAGCGGAACGTAGCGATTCACAAGCAACAGTGCACCGCCAACGATTTGCAGCGCGTCGACCACCAGGCCGTAATGCGACTGAACCAATGCTGTGACGAACTGGCCTGCGAGCCCGGTCGGCATCGGCCCCTTCGGAACGAACGGCAGGAAGCCGATCACCCCGAATGCAAAGAAGAGCAATCCCAGAAGAACGCGTGCAATCAACGCAGCGATTTTCATGATTTGAGCAGCTCCGCGAGCCGATCATAACTCACGGCGGCGCCATGTTCCATTCCGGTTTTCAGCGCTGCGTCGCGAGCTTCGCGAGAAGAATAGAGCACCGTCTGCGTGAGCGTGGTTTTGCCGGCATGCTCGGAAAAAACAATCGTCACCAGCGTCTCACCGTCGGTCCAGTCTTCGTCCCAGATTTCGGTAAACACCAGCCGGTCGGGCGGCGCAATTTCGCGAAAAGCGCCGCTCATCCCCATCTCTTGTCCGTTGTCGTGCCTCCAGACGAAGCGCAGGCCGCCGCCTGGCTTCAGATTCATCTTGCAGACCGCCAGTCGCCAATCGTCCGGTCCCCACAACCAGCGCTTGACGAGGTCGGGCTTGGTCCAGGCCTCGAACACCAGGTGCCGGGGAGCGTCAAAGACGCGGATCATGGCAACCTCCCTCTCGCTGGGCGTGGTTATCTTCAAGGTGCCGCTGTTGTTCATTCGCGCTCTACCGCTTTGTGCGTCCACGTTTTTTCTCCTTCGCTTTCAGCTCGTGCAGCACGCCATCGAGGCGCTGGAAATTGCCTTCCCAAATGCGCCGGTACCGTTCGATCCAGTCTTCCAGCTCTTTCAGCGGGGCGGCGCGCAACGCGTAGATTCTGCGCTGCGCATCGACGCGCACGTCCACAAGCCCAGCGTCGCTTAGGACGCGCAGATGTTTCGAGACTTGCGGTTGGCGGAGACCGAGGCGATGAACCATGTCGCCGACGGGGCGCGGCCCATCGCGCAACAGCTCGATGATTTGAAAGCGGTTGGGTTCGGCCAGGGCTTGCAGGGTTTCCATCATGGCGAGTCTGAATATGCCTTAATACGTATATTCGTGTCAAGATATATTCCTTCACGGAGATATACAAGGCGGCGAGTGTGTTTTGAACACAATTGGCCGTTCGTACTATTTGGCATCGTGGCGCAATACCGAAAACTGAGGCCGGACGGGGATTTCTTCGGAGGGCTGCACTCATGCGCGCAACTTCTTTTCTTCTCGCGGCCACTGCACTGACGCTTGGAATTTCCGGTTCGGTGCGGGCGCAGGATGTTCCGCTGCATCCTTCGCCAGCCCCCGCGCAAAGCGCCTCGAACTCTTCGGCACAGGCATCCTCACCTTCCCCCGCGCAGTCCGCCCAAGCTGCTCCGCCTGACAAGTTAGTGATCATGGACCCGGCGCCGGCGGCATCACTGGGCGATATCGCGCGCCTGGCTCGCGCGAAGAAAAGCAGCCAACCGAAATCCGTGAAAATATTCAACGAACAAAATATGCCTCATGCGCCGCTCAGCTCGGGCGAGAAAGCGCCCGGTCTTGAGGCACAGAGTTCATCCAGCGGAGGAAAAGTGACGGTGCTGGATTTCTGGGCCACCTGGTGCGGCCCGTGCCGGCACGCTTTGCCCGGATTAAAGCAGTTGCAGGCGATTTACGGAGCCGACAAAGTGGAAGTGATCAGCATAAGTGAGGATGAGGACGAAGGAACGTGGCAGAGTTTCGTCGCGCAGAATCGAATGAATTGGACGCAGCGCCTGGATTCCGATCATCAGATGATGCGACAGTATGGAGCCAGTGCGCTGCCCACCTACGTGCTGATCGGCAAGGACGGCAATGTGGTGCAGCAGTACGTGGGCGATGATCCCGGCGAACCAATTCTGGAACGCATGGAACCCGATTTGAAGCGAACCCTCGAAGGAAATTCGTAAATCCCGCGCTGAACGAACTACGAAATCACCTTCGAATCTATTTCCGCGCGCAGATCCGCGCTGAATTGCTCGAGTGGGCGCGCGCCCAGGTCGCCTTTGGCGCGATGGCGGACGGAGACGGTGCCGGCTTCGGCTTCCTTGCCGCCGATGACTAGCATGTAGGGAACTTTCTGCAGCTGTGCGTCGCGGATTTTTGCTTGCAGTTTTTCGTTGCGATCGTCGAGTTCCGCGCGAACCCCGCCATCAAGCAGCTTCTCGAGGACCTGTTTTGCGTAATCATTCTGCCGTTCGGTGATGGGCAGCACGACTGCTTGGACAGGCGCGAGCCACACCGGGAATGCGCCGGCGTACAACTCGATCAGATAGGAAATCATTCGCTCCATGGTGCTGATGACGCCGCGGTGAATCATCACCGGGCGATGTTGTTGGCCGTCCGCGCCCACGTAGCCAAGTTCGAATTGATTCGGGAGATGGAAATCGATCTGAATGGTGGAATAGGTTTCCTGGTGGCCCATCACATCCGCCAGTTGAATATCGAGCTTTGGGCCGTAGAAGGCAGCCTCGCCCGGAGCTTCGGTGTAGGGGAGATTGAGCGAATTCATGGCTTCGCGCAGCATGTTTTCGGCAAGATCCCACATCTCATCGTTTTCCACGTACTTCGCGCGATTCAATTTGTCGCGCAGCGAGAGGCGATAGGTGTATTGCGTGATGCCGAGATCGCGGTAGGCCTGTTCAACGAGCCGCATGACCCCGGCAAATTCTTCTTTGATCTGTTCTGGAGTGCAAAAGATGTGCGCGTCGTTCAGGGTCATGCAGCGGACGCGGCTCAGTCCGCTGAGGACGCCCGATCGCTCGTAACGGTACATCGTACCGAGTTCCGCGATGCGCACGGGTAGGTCGCGATAGCTGTGTTTTTTGGATTCGTAAACGAGGATGTGATGCGGGCAATTCATCGGTCGCAGCACGAGTTGTTCGGTTTCCAGATCCATCGGCGGGAACATATCTTCGTGGTAGTGCGCCCAATGTCCGGAACGCATGTAGAGGTCAACCTTCGCGAGGTCTGGAGTGTAAACATGCTGGTAGCCTGCGCGACGTTCCTTTTCCAGGATGTAATCCTCCAAAAGGCGGCGAATGGTGGCGCCTTTCGGCAGCCAGAGCGGCAAGCCGGCTCCCACCAGGTCGCTCACGGTGAAAAGGCCGAGTTCTTTTCCGATGCGGCGATGGTCGCGGCGCTTGGCTTCTTCGAGCTTGTGCAAATATTCGTCGAGTTCTTTTTGATCGATGAAACATGCGCCGTAAATCCGCTGCATCTGCGGATTGCTTTCCTTGCCTTTCCAGTACGCGCCCGCGACGCTCATCAATTTGAAAGCCTTGATGCGCGCAGTGGAAGGAATGTGCGGGCCGCGGCAGAAATCGATGAATTTTCCGGTGGTGTAAAAGGAAACCATCGGCTCGGTAGCTTTTTCTTCCACCAGCTCGCATTTAAATTCCTGATTGCTTTTGCGATAGAGCTCGAGGGCTTCGGGCTTGGGAATCAGCTTGCGCTCGTTCGGAAAATCCTTGGCGGCGAGCTCGTGCATCTTGGCTTCGATTTTTTCCAGGTCGTCCTGAGTGAACGGCTCTGCGCGAACGAATTCGTAGAAGAATCCGGTGTCAATCGGCGGGCCGATGCCGAGCTTCACGTCGGGATACAGCTCCAGCACGGCGGCGGCGAGCAGATGCGCGGCGGAATGCCGAAAGACTTGCAGCGAGTCCGGATCCTTCGCAGTGAGGATGGAAATTTTGGTGTCGTGCTCGAGCGGGCGCGAGAGATCCACCAGCTCGCCATCGGCGCGCGCCACCAGAGCTTCTTTCGCCAGCCTGGGCGAGATTTGGTGCGCAATCTGCGCAGCGGTGGTGCCGCGCTGCACTTCGCGAGTGGCGCCGTCCGGCAAAGTGACCTGAATGGTTTCAGTGCTCATGCGTGATGTTTATTCCCCTGTGGAAACAGCTAGCTTACTGGGCGACGCAGATGCGGTCAAGGCAGACAATCTCGAGTGCTAGGTCGTCTACTCCAAGGATTCAACCGGAACCACACCAAGTTCATTTTGACTCAGGGGATGATTACGCCGGGCAGGCCGCGAAATGCCGCGTCACCGGTCACCAATTGCGCCTGATGATCTTGCGCAGTTGCATAAATGATGGCATCCGCCATCGCCAGTTTGTGTTCGTTGCTGATGTGAGCGGCGGCCAGCGCCAGGCCTTCGTCCAGCGGCACGACGACGCGCCGAAGCGCCTCAGAGATGAAGCGGTCGGCCGCAACCTTGCCACGCTCACGCATCAATACTTTAACGACTTCGTAGAGAACAATCGTAGGGACCAGCGTGGCGCTCCCGCTTTCGATGAACGGAGCGAATTTCGCCGCGTCCTGATCCTGGGTCAGATACTCCAGCCAGGCCGAGGAATCGATCAGCCAGAGCTCAGAAACGGTCGTTCCGGTCACGGTAATCTTTTTTCCAGTCGATGCCCTTCGCGATTCCTCGAAGCTCTGTGATCGGGCGGATGACGTCCACGTGGAGCTTACCCTCATATAAATACATGAACAGCTCTTGCCCCGGCTCGAGCTTCATTTCTTCGCGGATAGCCTTGGGAATCACGATTTGAAACTTCGGGGAGACTTTTACCCTGGTCTTGAGAATCTTCGGCAGCGTAAACATACGGAAATTGTATCGACAGTGAATTCGTATGTCAATCTTTGATCGATAGAAATACCAGGTAGGCGAATACGCAGGAAACCGGCCGTGCAGCCGACAGGGGTGCGATTGAACAACATTGCACCACTTTCTGGCGCCGCCTGGACCGGAATAGTGCAGAATGGGTTGCAACAGAGGTGGCGGACCTCGTTAGTCCACCCTTTGCGACCGGGACCTACCCAGCCTGGTACACCGCAGCCCTGCGGACGAGCGCTCTGTCTCCAGGCGATGGCTTGCCTGAAAACGAAACGCCCGAATCCGACATCAGGCACGACACTTTTCGAATTCACTATTGATACGAGCGCCTCGGCAGTACGCCATAGGCTAGCGCTCTCGAATGTGCAAGGGGGTTCAGATGACCGAGTCCGCGACAAAACGAGTGGGCCAAGTCATTGACGGAAAATTCCGCCTGGGCGAGTTCGTGGGCGGCGAGGACGGCAGCTCCGTATTTCTGACGGACTGCGATTCCCCAGACGTCCGCAAGGCTGCGATCAAACTGGTTCCCGCAGATTCGCCCGAGGCGGAAGGCCTACTTGCGCGCTGGCGGCATGCTGCAAAACTTTCGCATCCTCACATGATCCGGCTGCTGGACATGGGACGCGGCGAACTCGACGGCGCGGCTGTGCTTTATGTGGTGATGGAGTACGCGGAAGAAAATTTATCCTCGGTGATTGCCCGCAGGCCGCTCGCACCAGCGGAAGCGCGCGCGATTCTGGGCCCTGTGGTTGATGCGCTCGCCTATGTCCACGCCAAAGGTTTCGTTCACTGCCGCATCAAGCCCGCGAACATCATGGCGGAAAATGACCGGCTGAAAATTTCCAGCGACGGACTGTGCCGCATCGGCGAATTCAGCGGAAGTGTGGGCAAGCCCGGAGCGTACGATCCTCCCGAAGCGGCCGGTGGAAGAATTTCACCGGCCGGCGACGTGTGGTCGCTGGGCATGACGCTGTGCGAAGCGCTGACGCAGCGCTTGCCGGTGTGGGAGCGAACGAACCAGGCGGAGCCGGCGCTGCCTTCCACGCTGCCGGCGGAGTTTCTGGATTTGGCGCGCCATTGCTTGCGCCGTGACCCGCAGTTGCGCTGGAGCGTCGCGGATATTGCCTTGCGGCTGCTGCCCAATGCGCCACCGCCGCCTAAACAGATTGTTCGCGGCGCACAATCGTCGTTCGCACGCCGGCGCTTCGTCGGCACGGCTGCACCGATCGGGGTGGCATTGCTCGCGATTTTGGCAGCTGTGCGTGTTTTCCATCACCACTCGCACACGAACTCGGCTCCTGCGGTTGCCGCCGTTGTAACGCCCAAGCAGCCGGAAGTTCAGCCAAGAATCCATGTAGCGGTCCAGCCCAAGCCGGAGAAGCAGCCAGCGCCAACTCCTGCGGCGCCTTCTTCAGCGAAGCCTGCGGAACATTCCGTGAAGCAGCCCAGCCCGAGGGGAGTTGCTGCGAGCGCGCTACCTACATCGCCAGCACCGGCGCGGCCCAAGACCGAAGCGCCCGCGCAACCACCGACAGCGATGGGGGCGAGCAGCGGCGTGGTGCACGGAAAAGTCGTGAAGCAATTTCTGCCGGACGCTTCGCAAAAAGCGCGCGCGACAATTCGTGGGAAAGTCCGGATCAACGTGAAAGTTCACGTGGACGAATCAGGCCGCGTCACGGCCGCAGCGTTTGAAGCTCCCGGGCCCAGCCAATACTTTGCCGACCGCACACTCGAAGCCGCAAAACTTTGGTTATTTGCGCCGGCGAAAATCGATGGCCGCAACGTGCCAAGCGAATGGGTGCTGCGATTCGAAATTGACCCTGCGGCGATCAGCGTCGATCCCGCGCAGATCGCGCCGTAGCATCACGCGCACGAGCAGCAGCTTGCTATTTCTTGCGCGTCGATTCGAGCATCTCCCACGCGGCATCCGGCAGGTCGAGGAAGTCGTTGAATTCGCCGGCGCCACGCAGCCACAGGCCGCCATCAATCACCACACATTCGCCATTCACGTAGTCCGCTTGATTACTCAACAAATAGACAGCCAGGTTCGCGAGCTCGTCGTGGCGCCCGAAGCGGCCCATCGGATGGTGTTTCTTCGCGCGCTCCTCCAATTCTTTTGAAGGCAGCAGACGCGACCATGCGCCTTCGGTGGGAAATGGTCCGGGCGCGATGGCGTTCAGGCGAATATGGTACCGCGCCCATTCAACCGCGAGTGAGCGGGTCAGCGCGAGCACGCCGGCCTTCGCGCACGCCGACGGCACCACAAACCCCGAGCCACAATTCGCTGCGGCATAAGTAGTGACGATATTCAGCACGTGTCCGGGCTGCTTCGCGGCGATCCACCTTTTCCCGAGCGCCAACGTGCAGAAAAATGTGCCCTGCAGCACGATGCCCACGACAGCGTTGAAAGCGTTCGGTGAAAGTTTTTCCGTACGCGCGATAAAATTTCCGGCGGCGTTGTTTACCAGCGTGTCCACGCTGCCAAATTCTTTTTCTGCCGCTTCCACCGCTTTCTCCACCGCGCTGAAATCGCGAATGTCCGCGGAAAAATAAGCTGCGCGCGCCCCCTTCGCCCGAATCGCTTCGGCGGTTTCTTTCAACGGCTCTTCCCGCCGCGCCACCAGAAAAATATTCGCGCCCAGCTCGGCGAAGCGCAGCGCCATCGAACCTCCCAGCCCCGTACCGCCGCCCGTAATCAGAATGGTGCGGCCCTTGAACAGATCGCTTTGAAACATGAAAAGCCTCCCGGTGACAGCAGTATTCATCTCGCATAGCGCGAGCCGCTGCAAGCGCGTTTTTTCGCCGGGCAAAAATCGTGGCAACCGGCGCGTTGCTGTGCTATTCAATCTTCGGCACTTCTACCGCAACCGTCAGCGCAGCGCATGGAGCGAAGGAAAGGAACGACGATGAAAGGCGTTCTGGTGGGATTGATTTTGGGATTGCTGATTGTCCCGATCGCGCTGTTCTTTTATGTGGAGACCGGGCAAGCCCCGACGGCGGCCTCCGATGCGCCGATGCCCTTTGAAAAATTCCTGGCGCGAGGCGGCTTGCACGCGCGCATCAAGAAGGAGGCGCAGGACCGCCAGCTTTCCACATTCACGGCGGCGGATCTCGCCGCCGGTGCCGACGTTTATCGCACGAATTGCGCTTTCTGCCACGGTTTGCCGCTGCAGGCGCCGTCCGCCGCGTCGCAAGGAATGTTTCCGCACGCGCCGCAGTTATTCACCGCGAAAGAAACGGTGACGGATGATCCAGTGGGCGTCACTTATTGGAAGGTGAAAAACGGCATCCGCCTCACGGGCATGCCCGGATTTCAGAAAGCGCTCAGCGATCAGCAAATGTGGCAAGTCGCGGCGTTGATGGCGAGCGCGGACAAATTGCCGCCCGATGTCTTACGAGGCCTGCTGCCAGCCCCGGCGCCCGCGAACGTCGCGCCGGCAGCGCCCGTCGCCACGCCCGCTCAGCCGCCCGCTCCCGTAACGCCGCTGCCCACCAGCCCTTCACAGCCGAAATAGCGCAGCAGAAAACTCCGCAAACTATTTCGCGGCGGGCAGGAACTCCTTGGGAAGAGGATTTTCTGGAGTTTCTTCCAACCAGTAAATTGTGACCACCCACCAGCGCGCACCGTCGTAGAAAAGCTGAAAGCTGTTGATGCCGCGCGCGAAGGGCTGAGCGTCTTTGGCATCGTGCCGCGATTCGTAGGTGCTGAAAATCTGCATGATATTGCCGTAACGCTCGCCTTTCCGCGCAATTTCGCGTTCGGCAAAACCATTCTTCTGGAAGTAGGCGTCGGCTTTTTGGGCGTACTCATCCGGTGTAATGACGCGAGTTTCGTAGCCGCCTCCGGCTTTCTTCGCGACCGCTGGAATCAATCGCGCTCCGGGAACAAAAAGCGAGCGAAAGCGATCCCAATCACGCGGTTGGCCTGCGGGGCCGGAAATCACATCGTAAGTTGCGGCCAGGATTGCATCCGGCGACGCGACATCCGCGAGCTTCGCTGCCGGTGGCGGCGTTGCGTCCTGCGCCGCCGCGGGCGCTGCCGCACTCGGCTTTTTGGCATCGTCTTGCGCTCGGAGAGGGAATGCGCTGCAGCTCACGAGAAACACAACGAGAACCGAAAATCTCAGAAGTGACATGCAAATCTCCTCGCGGCTCGCCGGTTGCTGATGTTTGCCCCACGCCGCGCGGCGCAGCTTAATCCGTTCCGCTGATTTTCACAATGTGTTCCGCCGGACCGGAATCAGGCAGATCGACGAAGCGGCGACGCGCCCCAGGATTAGAACTCAACGTGGAAGCGCAAGCCCGGAACAAAGACGGGACCACGCGCTTTGTTGTAACCAGGATTATTGATGTGCTGAAAATCGCAGGAGGCGAAGAATCCGCGCCACAAGTGCGCGGTGTAAAATCCTTCGAAGATTTTTTCCGGACCGGGCGTTAGCGCGCCATCGCCTAGCAAAAATCCCAGGCCGCCATCCCCGAGATACTGCTGGTGAGCCGCCACGATCTCATTGGCGACAAATACCCCGCCGACGCGATCGTTTTTGCGCCGCCACTTGTCGCCTTTGCTGAAGACCCCAATCTGGACCGTGCGGTCCACTTCCGTGTACGCGAAGGACTCATTGCGGCCGTCGCTCCAACCCGCTCGCCCGAAGACACCCAGGTGCGCTGGAAGCTCCTGCTCGAAATTCAGTTCGAAGCCGTACTTGTGCCGGCCCTGCTTGCGCGTGGAGATAATGTTCGGCGTTGAACCTTCCCCGTTCAGAAAATTCGCGTTGGCCTGCTCGTAATTCCCCATATCGGCGATATTGAGGTAGCTGAGGAAGCGCACCGTACCGGAACGATGCAGCAGCCAATTGCCTGTCGCGTCGAGCTCCAGATTTTCGCCGCGCGCTCGCGCGATATCCGCGTCGAGGAAGATCCCGTTGGCCTCCTTGGGCATCAGCATCACGCCGAAGCGCGCGCTGAACCAGTGATCGTCGTATTCCAGAATCGCACCGTCGGTGTAGCCACGCGTGTTCGCGGCGTAGTCGTAGGCGCCGTCGTTGTCCACGGTCCAATTCAGAAATTGCAGATGGCTATCGGTGCCATAGGTATTCTGATCAAAAAAATCCGGGATGGTGAGTTTTCCCAGGCGGAATTCCAACCGGCGAGCCGGCAGCGAAGTAGCCAGAGCCAGCGGCCCGCGTTCCACGGTCACGCGCTCCGAGCTCAGCGGAATAATCTGCCGGATCATCAGCCGCGCGAGATAGGGAATATCGCCCAGGCTCGGATTCCGCACCACATCCAGATTCGTGAAACCCGCTAGTCCCAGCGCGTTGCTGAGCCCGTGGCCGCCCGCGCTTTCGATGTCCAGAAAAATCTCGGTGGTGTGGGTTAGCTCGTAGCCCAAAAACAAGGTGTACACCTTTGAAGTGGTATTCTCCGGGGCCGGCTTGAAGCTGTTCGTGCCGCTGTATGCGGCCGGGAATCTCCCGTGCCACTGCAAGACAATGTTTGCCTGACCGGAGATCCAGTAACGGCTTGTTTCCGAGTGCGGGAAAAGTGTGAGCACGTCGTCGGATTCGGGTTCCGTTCCCGCAGGCGGCGTGTCGGCGCTCGTTTGCTGCGCTGGCGTGTCCGTGTCATGCGCAGTCGCAGCTACAGCCGGTGCAGAGGGATCGGGCGGCTGAGCATTCTGAGCTGCCGCGCCGCAAGGAATGGCTAAACACACCAATAGCACAGACAGAATCGCGAGCCCAGTTTGGAAAGTGAATCGGCGCATCAGCCCGGGGAACAGCTGCTCGAGAAGCGTGCGTCCCCAGCACGCACAGTAGAACATGGAAACGCTCCCAGTCTTCATTAACGGACGGTTACAAGTACAGTGGGTTCGGTTTGACCGATCGCTATTTGTCGCAACAAATGAATCTCCGGCCGAAGTGTGGCTAGCCGCGAAAGCCTCCAGGCAAATCAAGCAACACGTCTCAGCGGCTCCTCGTGATCCTCCGACCAAACAAGCTTCAGCGTTTCATCTACCAGCACCCAACGGGCCCGCAGCACCGGACGACCGGCAGGCGTTGAATTTCCAGGGCGCGAACAGTGTCGGTTAGCGGTTCCTACCTGCGTTCGTTCGACAGGTTGTGCCGCCCTGGCGGTTTCAATGAAGAGCAATTCATCGGCATGGTTACGCATGTTCTGGCTCCTTTTCTAGATTCAGTGCGGTGATTCCGCCGAGGCCCGTAGCGCGAAAAATAGCTGAGAGGCTGTTTTTGTGCTGGCCGTCGAATCAGCGCGCTGTACTTCCGTCAACATGACATGGGCTGAATTGTGTGTTGCGAGCTGAGAAGGAGGATTCGGCTCTCGCGCGAGTGATTGCCTGGCACGAGAGTCTCGACCTCTTCCATTCCGCATCAATTTCCCGAAAGATGCGGAGGAAAAGGTGTCCGAGGATTCCGAAGGACCACTTTACATCCGGATCTTGCGAGCCAAGCGCAACAAGCTACTCGGAGGTTGATCTTTGTTTTCTCGCATATGCCTTCAGGAAGGGGTGTGAAACGAAGGATGTGTGAGGATCACTTTGCCCCAAAGGGAGAAAGCGCCGTAACGGACCGGCGGGGCGCTCCATGAACCGAATTCCCGCCGGCTCCCACTCGTCCAAGCTTCAGCACCGCGCTCCGTTAGAGATTCGTCTGAATCTCAGCCACGTTAGAAAAACCCTTGGTCGGGAATTCCTGTTCCACCCGTGCAACATCTCTCGATGTTGTCGGGCAGTGGCTTCTGTGTTGCGCGGGAGCCTCGCCTACCGAGGGTCCCTGTACTGCCGAAGGACAGCGCAAAACATATTTTGCGCGTCCTCCACGAAATTATTTTGCATTCAAAACAATGTCAAGTCGAAAGCGAACGAAGCGTACAAATACCCGCTGATTCATAAGGAAGCCGTAAGGAAATCACGAAAATCCGGGCGCGCGGACCCCCGGGCGGTTCGTCCCCACTGGACAATCGGCCGCAGGGCAGGCATCCTGATTGCCCCCTGGGGCCATCTTTAGTAGTCTCTAGGATTGCGCTTACCGTATGGGGCTCGACCTACAGGCACAGGAGTGAGCAATTTGCGGCAACGATTCCGTCCAGGTTTTTGGCTACTGCTGTTTTCGATGATCGCGATGTCGGCGTGCCAGGAACAGATCAATTTTCCTGCGCCGACGATTACGTTGGTGGGTATTTGCCCTTCGCTGACGACCACGACGGGCTGTGTAAACTCGATTTCGGCGGGCAGCGCGCAATCGTTCCTCACCATCAGGGGTACCAACCTGATTCAAGAGACCCAAGCGGGATTTTCGCTTACCGCGGGCGGTGCCCCCACGGGGCTCGCGCTCAATCAATTTATCAGCACAAATGAAATGATCGTCACGCTGCCTGCCAGCGTGCTGCAGAATCCCAACACTCTCTTCATCAGCGTCACTACGCCGCAGCCGGGCGGCGGAACATTTCCGGCGCAAAACCAAGCAGCCCCAGCCGGAACGATATTCACGATTACGCCGGTTGCCAGCGGGGTGCCAGTCGTTACGAGCATGAATCCCAGCACCGCTACCGCCGGCACCGCAGGCTTGCTGCTGAATTTGACCGGGCGTAATTTTGTGACGCAGTCCACGGTGTTTGTGAACAATAACAGCCGCACGACCACCTTCCTCAGTTCCACGTCGCTTGACGTGGACCTGGATTCATCAGATCTTCTCACTCCTGGCCCTGTGTCAATTCGGGTCGTAAATCCTTTGCCCGGTGGCGGCGGTTCTACGCCTATCTCGTTAAACGTAGTCACTGCTGTTCCGACGATTACTGCCCTCACCCCCACGAGCGCCCTGGCTGGAGCGGTTTCCGCGACCCTCTCCATCACCGGCACCGGTTTCCTGAATCAGTTTTCTTACATCACCATGAACAGCCAGCCGGTGACGACGACGATCACCAGCAGCACCGCGGCATCGGCCGCGCTCTCTGCCGGCGATCTGGTGTCCGCGGGCGTCAATCAAATTGTGGTTGTAAACAAGCCGCCCGGCGGCGGGAACTCCAGCATCGTTACTTACGCCATCAATCCGACCCATCTGCTCGGCTTGCCGGTGCTGGTGGATCTCGCGGCAGACGGCTCGCAGGCACTCAATGGAATTTGCGACGGCGCGGGCAATTGTGCCAGTGGCGCCGTGGGCCTCACGACGACTACTTCTGGACCGTCCAGCAGCAGCTCCGGCCAATTCGTGGCATTTGCTTCGGTATCGCATAATCTGGTGCTGACGGACTTGAATACCAATTCCGACGTTTATGTCCGCAACACCTGTTTGTCGCTCGCCACCTGCGTACCGATCACGGCTCTGGTCAGCTCAGACGTCAATGGCAACGCCGCCAACGGTCCAAGCTCAGAGCCGACGACCGATTCCGCCGGAACGCACGCTGCCTTTACATCGCTGGCAACAAATTTGGTAACGACCGTCCCGGTGCAGAACGGCACGAGCCAGGTGTATTGGCGCCCGGTCTGCATGCCCACCTCCACCACTCCGTGCGCGATTTCGCCGAGCTCCAGTTTCGACACGCAGCTCGTTTCCATTTCCGCCGACGGCCAAACCGCCGGGAACGGACCTAGCTATAATCCGGTCATCAGCCCGGATGGCGAATTCGTCGCGTTCGTTTCGCTGGCGACCAATCTTGTCACCAACATTACAGCGGACGGCATCACCCCACAGGTTTACATCCGCGATACCTGCGACATCGCGACCATCGTCACCGTCGCTCCCACGGACACCTGCGTACCCACCACCTTCCTGGTTTCCACGCCTGACGGCGTCACTTTCGGCAATGGAGCCAGCTCGAATCCTTCCATTTCCGAGACCGGCCTTTTCGTTTCTTTCACCTCCGCCGCGACAAATCTGGGCTCGACTGCGCCGAATCCCAACGGCTTGCCCGAAGTATTCGAGCGCGGCACTTGCATTACCACGATCACCAGCACTACCAACACCTGCGTTTCGGTTACCACGCTGATTTCCACTCCGGATGGCACCACTCCCGCCGACGGCCCCAGCGGGCAATCAACGCTCTCCGCCTGCGGCAGCGTAACCACCACCATCAGCAGCGTATGCACCGATACCACGGTTGCCAACGGCCGTTTCGTGGCCTTCGCATCCACGGCATCGAATATGGTGGCAGGCATTAGTGCGTCGCTGCCGCAACAGATCTACATTCGCGACACCTGCCTCGGCGTGACCATCGTCGTCGCGCAATGCACGCCTTCCACTACGCTGGTGTCAACTCCCGACGGCATCACGCCCGCCAACGGTTTGAGCGAGCACCCCAGCGCTAGCTCTACCGGTCAGTTCATTGCGTTCTCATCGTTTGCGTCGAATCTGGGTGGCACCGTGAACGGCGTCGAGAACGTCTTCGTGCGCAACACCTGCCTCGGTGTGATTCCCACCTGCACCACCGGCGTGGTGCTCGCCAGCATTTCCACCGGTACTGGCGCATCTCCCGCGAATGGCTCGAGCCTGGTCCCTTCGATCAGTGCTGACGGGCATACAGTCAGCTTCCTTTCGACTGCGAGCAATCTGGTCGCGCGCGATACGAATGGCTTCGAAGATGTTTTCCTCGGCACGACGACCTTCTAGTGCTGTGGTTTAGCGCGGATTTTCGCGAGAAGCGGGGATTTATTTTGCGGGCTGCGCTGCATTTCTTTGCAGCAAGGCTGCGCGCGCGGTGGTGAGAGTGAACGTGAGCGATTCCCGCGGCACGCTGGTCACAAACGATCCCACCATCCAGCCCAATCCCGTGGGAATGTCGCGAGTCAGTGAAATGGCCTGGCACTCGACGTACGTTCCGCCGTCTTTCTCTTCGAATCGCCAGTAGGTATTCATGCGCCACATAAAACCGCGGTCGTGCCCTTCCGCTTCCAGCTTTTCGTCGGATTTTCCCGCGTTCTCCACTTCCTGCACGCGCGTGGTACGCGAGCGGCTGTAGGCATGTGTGCTGTCCACGACGTGATAATGAACTTCCTGGTCGGTATCAATCACCGTCGTGATGATTTTTTTCTTGTAGAAGCGCAGCAGCACAAAATAATCGTCGCCTTCGTGCCGCAGAATTTTCGAGCGCACGATGTCCGGCTTGAAATATTCCACTTTGTGATCGTAATCCTGCATGAACGAAAGCGTCTGCGCGAGCGTCGCTCCCGGCACGAACACCGTCCCGATCCAGTGATGGATAATTCCTCCCGGCGTGGCTATCGGCTTGCCGGAATGCAAAGTTTCCAGCCGCTCGATTACCAATCCGCCGTTGCGCAGTTGTTGCCGATCTTCCGCGAGTTGCGCAGGCGGCAAACGCTCGACCCACAGATAAGGTCCCTGTCGCGCCAGCTCGGAATCCACCTGCGCCGTCGTCAACTCGATATATCGGTCGTAGGCTTGCGCGGTCTGCGGCTGCAGGTCCGCGGCATTGGCCGGTGCGGGAAGTGCAAGGCACGCCGCGAAAATTAGCGCCAGCGCATGCCTTGCGTGCCTGCAGGTCTTAGCCATCACATGTCCTGTAACTCTGGCATCTGCCGTGAAGACATCACTGGAGATACGCAATACCCCAATTGATGAGAGGCACGCCAGCGGCCAAAAGATGCCGAAGTTCCATGTTGGGATTATCGCAGGCTGGATTCGCGAGGGAAGGTGTGCAAATGCTGCCCTGCCTGCCAACGGAATTTTGTGGAAGGGACGCCAGCAGGAGGGCTTGGACGGGTTGGATAGATGCCCCGGCTCCTTTTTTTGTGGAACCGTCGTCCCCGCAATCGCAGCTTCCAACCCGCACATCCATTTTCGCCAGTTCGCCAGCTAGAACCAATGGCGCGTCCGGTTCAAAAATTTCAGTACGCAGGTTTTGGTACTAGGTAAACGATGGCTTGCTGGTTCGTCTCTAACCACCTGTCATATAGGCACTTAGCAGAAGCAGTAGCAAGCTCAAGGTACGGCGTGCCCCGCGCGGGTTGGCGTACCGACGCACTGCGATGATTTCGCTCCGGGGCCGAACCCACTCTTAACCAGTGTTGTGCAAGCCCGCCGCAATGCCATTGATCGTCGCGCCCAGGGCGTAATTCAGCCCTTCGCTTGGGGCTTCAGCCCTCTTCCGGCGCAATAGCTCCACCTGAATCAAACTCATCGGGTCCACATACGGATTGCGCAGCCGGATTGATTGCGAGAGCACCAGGTTGCCTTCCAGCAGTCCGCTCTGGCCCGTCACCGCCAGCAGCATCCGCCGCGTGCGCTGAAACTCCTCCGCCAGTACGCTGAAAACACTTTCGCGCAGGCCGGCGTCCTCGACCAGCGTGCTGGCATACAAGCGCGCGATGTTCAGGTCCGCCTTGGCCATGGCGATTTCCACGTTGCGCACCAAATCCGAAAACAGAGTGAACTGGAGCATCATTTCGTGAAGACGTCCTTCCTGTTCAGGACCCTTCGCCGCGAATCGCTGCAACGCGTAGCCCACTCCGAACCACGCCGGCACCGCGTGGCGGCTCTGCATCCAACCAAAGACCCAGGGAATCGCGCGCAAATCCTCCAAGCGGCGGCTTTCCGTGCGGCGCGCCGGACGCGAGCCCATCCGTGCGTGCTCCAGTTCGTTCACAGGGGTGGCTTGCTCGAAATATTCAAGCACGTTGGCGTTTTCCGCGATGTGCCGCCGGTAGTACGCATACGCATCCTGCGAAATTTCTTCCATCGCAGCGTCCCACTGGCGATCCGCGCCTGCCGCGGGACCGTCGGGCCGCGTGAGCGCTTCCAGAGACGCCGCAATCATCAATTCCAGATTCCATTCGGCGAGCACTGGATCGGAATATTTCCAGTTCAGCACTTCGCCCTGTTCGGTGATGCGCATTTCGCCTGAAAAATCGCCCACCGGTTGCGCCAGAATCGCGCGGTGGGTGGGGCCGCCGCCGCGTCCCACTGTGCCGCCGCGTCCATGGAAGAGCCGCAAATTCACGCCGCACTCCCGCGCGACGGCGTGCAGCGCGCGATGGGCTTTGTGCAATTCCCACGTGCTGGTCAGCATCCCGCCATCTTTATTCGAATCGGAATAGCCCAGCATCACTTCCTGGCGCCGTCCCCAGGAGTCGAGCAAGCGTTGATACTCCCGGGCGGTCCAGACGCGCCGCATCGTTTCCGCCGCGGCACGAAGCGACAAGATTGATTCGAACAACGGAACAGGCAGAAGTCCGGGATCATTGGCGGAGCCCGCCACACTCACGCCGCTGATTTCCGCGAGGCGCAGCAATGTGAAGACATCGCGCTCGGATTCCGTTCCACTGACCACGTAGGCGCGAATCGCTTCCGGCGCGTAGGTCTTTTTCAGTTGTGCGATGGTGCGCAGTGTGTCGAGCAGTTCGGTGGTTTCCGCGGATAGCTCCGCGGGAATTTCTCTTCGCGTGCTCGTAATACTTGCGGCATCGGAAATCCCGGCGGCTTTCAGTTCGGCAAGGGCTCGCGCGTGTACCTGCGCGTGCTGCCGGATATCCAGCGTGTGCAGATGAAAACCGAAAGTCCGAAGCTTGCGCAGCAACGGGTCAATCAATAATTCGGCCAGTCGTTGCCCGCGGTTTGCAATCAGGCTCGCGCGCAGCAGCAAAAGATCACGCTCAAGCTCCTGCGCGCCGGCGTACGCATGGGCATGTCGCGGGTCGTCGCGCATCAATCTCATGCGAATCCGTACAAAATCCAGAAAATGCCGGTTGAGCTCCGGCTCGGAAATCCATTTTCCACGCGAAGGCTCCGCGCCCATCTTCGCTTGGTACGCTTTCACCGCGGCGCGCAGCTCCTCCGAAGCGCCCGTCTGGCGCAGCGAAGAGCTTAGTTCGTCAATCAGCCGCTGGATCTCCAGACCGTAATGTTCCAGGATGACGTTCCGCGCGAGCGCCAGCGCATCCGCAGTGCAATCCGGCTTGATCAGCGGGTTGCCGTCGCGATCGCCGCCAATCCACGAACCGAAATGCAGCAACTCGGGAAGCTCTTCATCATTCAACGCGCGGCCGTAAACATCCGCAAATGATCCGGCCAGCTCGGCATACAGCCGCGGCAGCGTTTCGAAAAGCGTCATCGGATAAAAATCCAGGCCCATGCGCACCTCGTCAATCACACCCGGTTTTTTCATGCGCACTTCATCCGACTGCCACAGCGAAGTGATCTCGGCGAGAATTAACGTTTCGTATTCCGCGGCGTCTGCCGCCGTCAGCGGCAGCTGGTCCAGATGTTCCAGGTATTGCGCGATGCGCCGCCTCTTCAGCAGCACGGTGCGGCGCGCTACCTCCGTGGGATGCGCGGTGAATACCGGCACGATTCTGACTTTGCGCAACGCCGCCAGCGCGTCGCCCGCGGAAATTCCCGCCGCGCGCATGCGCAACAGAGTTCCGCGAAACGATCCCGCGAGTGCCGGCTGTTCGCTATGCAGCTTGGCCGCGCGCCGCCGCCGCTTGCGATGATTGGTCTCCGCCAGGTTGATCAGCTCAAAATAAATGGCGAACGCTTTGGTCACGCGGTAGGCGTCTTCCACTTCCAGGCGCGCGATTTTCTCGCGAGCTTGCGCCAGCAGCGCATTTTCATGTGGGGATGGTTCCGTAGTCGCCGCGGCCGCTTCAGGCAATTGCTCGCGCTGCTGAATCAACAGGCGGCGGAGCTGCTCTACCACTTCCAGCAGCGGTTCGCCCGCCTGCTCCACCAGCACTTTTCCCAGCAACATTCCCAGCGAGCGCACGTCGCGCCGCAGCGGAATTTCCTTGGTATCGTCGCCCATGCCCGCCGCGAGTTCTTCCAACCGGTCGTACTGATCGTCCGCGCTCCACAGCGGCGCGTTGTCGGAGAGTGCCATGTCACATAATGAAGGCAGCGCAACAGGCCTGCAAGACCCGCCGCAGGAAATCTGCAAACGTGCCTGCCGATGGCGCCTTCCCTTTGACAATCTACAAGACCAGGCTAATATTACACCTGTAGCTCGTCTAGGGGGAGAACGTATGTCTCCGTCCGTGGAAATCCTGCAAGGCACGCTCGATCTGCTGATCCTGAAAACCCTCGCCCTGGAACCCATGCACGGCTGGGGCATCGCCCAGCGCATCCAGCAAGTCTCACGCGACATCCTGCAAATCCAGCAAGGCTCGTTGTACCCGGCACTGTATCGCCTGGAGCGCAAGAAATGGATCCGCGCGGAATGGGGCGCTTCCGAAAATAATCGCCGCGCCAAGTTCTACACTTTGACGAAAACGGGCCGCCAGCAACTCGAAAGGGAATTGGCGGACTGGAAACAAATGTCCACGGCGGTTGCGCTGATTTTGCAGCGCGTGTAGGAGGCGCGAGCGATGAATCTCTGGCGGCGTTGGATTTCGCGCAAGAAAATGTGGGATCAGAATATGGAAGACGAGTTGCGTTCCCACATTGAGCGTCAAACTGCTGCGAATATTGCCGCAGGCTTGCCGCTCGAAGAAGCCCGCCGCCAAGCCGTGCTGCAGCTCGGCGCGCTGGAGGGCGTAAAAGAAAACTGCCGCGAAGAACGCCGTGGTTTCTGGCTCGAATCATTCTATGTAGACGTGCGTTACGCCCTCCGGATTCTGAGCAAAAATCCCGGCTTCACCATCATCGCGATTCTCACGCTCGCTCTCGGCATCGGCGCAAATGCAGCCATCTTCAGCGTGGTGCAAGGCGTTCTGCTGGCGCCGTTGCCATACAGCGAGCCGGACCGCCTGGTCCTGGTGTGGCAATACAATTTGACGCTGAAGCATCCGATCTCCGTCTCATACCCTGACTTTCTCGATTGGCAACGCGACGCTCGCTCCTTGCAACAAATGGCAGCGTTCGATTCGCAAGACCGCAATCTAACAGCTCCCGGAACGCCTGAGCACCTCAACGGCGAGGAAATTTCCTCAGGTTTTCTGAGCACTCTGGGGATAAAGCCAATCCTCGGCCGCGAATTTTCGCCGGAAGAAGACAAGCAGGGCGCCGCACCGGTCGTCCTGATCAGCGATCGTCTATGGCGAAATCGTTTCGCCGGCAGCATCGAGGCTCTGGGCAAGTCCGTAACTCTGGACGGAGTGGACTACACGGTTGCCGGAGTGCTCCCCGCAAGCTTTCGCGTTTTCGGAGATGATGCGGAGGTTTACACGCCGATCGGACAGGGCGATCCACTGATCTACGGCGATCGTACAGTCCATCCGATCCTCTGTGTCGCCCGCCTGAAATCCGGAACCACCATCGCACAATCCGAAGCGGAAATCGGCGCGATTCAGGCGCACTTGGATCAGCTCTATCCTTCCGCGGATCGCGGCCTGGGCGCGAGCGTCAGGCCCCTCAAGCACGAATTCGTCGCAGATGTGAGCGCAACGCTTCTGTTGCTGCTGGGAGCGGTGGGAATAGTGCTGCTCATCGCCTGCGCGAACGTCGCGAACCTCTTGCTCGCCCGCTCGGCAGCGCGCACCCGCGAGTTTGCCATTCGCACGGCGCTGGGCGCCGGCGGCGCGCGCATCGTCCGGCAATTGCTGACGGAAAGCGTGTTGCTTTCGCTCGCGGGTGGAACTCTGGGCCTGCTGTTGCCAAAATGGGGAGTCCGTCCCGTGCTCGCGGCGCTGCCAGCCAGCCTGCCGCGCAGCGAAAATATCGGTGTGAATCTCCCCGTGCTTTTATTCGCGCTGGTTGTTTCCGTCGTGGTTGGAATCCTGTTTGGCCTCGCACCCGCGCTGAAGAGTTCGCACGCTGACCTGCAAGCTTCGCTGAAGGCAGGAGGCCGCGGCTCGACCAGCCCGCATCATCGCGCGCAAAGCAGTCTGGTGATCGTCCAGGTCGCGCTAACTCTGGTGTTGCTGGTTGGCGCAGGCCTGCTTTTCCGCACCATCCGGCGGCTGTGGGAAGTGAATCCCGGCTTCGACGCGCGGCACCTCATCGCTTTCAACGTGGGTCTATCGCCTTCGGCCAATAAAAATGTCGCAGGTATGCGCAATGCCTACCTGCCGTTGATCGAATGCATCCGCAATATTCCCGGCGTAACGGCGGCGGAACTTACGCTCCTGTTTCCGTTAAGTGAGCACCAAAATATTGGACCCTTCTGGGTCGGCCCGCAAGAACCCGCGTCCAGCGCGCAGGCGCCGCGAGCGCTTTTCTATTGGACGGGGCCGAACTACCTCCGCACCATGGAAATACCGCTGCTGCAAGGCCGCTATTTCACCGCGGCAGACACCGCCAGTTCCCAGCCAGTCGTCTTGATAGATAGCGCGCTGGCGCACGCTTATTTCGCGGACAAAGATCCCGTTGGTCAGGCCATGACCATTCCGCATTGGGGACCTGTCCGGATCATCGGCGTAGTAGGTCACGTGAGCCACTGGGGACTGGATGAACGCGACGCGTACACCCAAAATCAGATCTACGCTTCGCTGAACCAATTAACGGGCGATTGGGCGCCGATCTTCTATAGAAGACTGACCATTGTCGTTAGCACGCGTCTCGACGCGGCAACTGTGATGCCTGCAATCAAAGCGGCGGTTTATGGCGCCAGCGACGACCAGACGATTTATGGAGTGCAAGTACTGCAGCAGACTCTTGCGCAGTCCTTGTCATCGCAACGATTTCCCATGATCCTGTTGGGCGTGTTCGCGGGCCTGGCGTTGTTGCTGGCATCCATCGGAATCTATGGCGTGATTTCCTATTCGGTGATCCAGCGTGTGCACGAAATTGGCATTCGCATGGCGCTGGGCGCAGAGAGGCGCGACGTTTTTCGCATGGTGATCGGGCAGGGTCTGCGGCTGGCTCTGGCTGGGGTCGCGATCGGCGCCGCGGCCGCATTCATTCTCGCCCGGCTGCTGTCGAGTTTCTCGCATCTGCTCTACGGCGTTGGCGCTGGCGATCCAGCAACGTTCATCGCGGTCTCGGCGGTCTTAACCGGCGTCGCGATCCTGGCGTGCTACATTCCCGCCCGCCGCGCGATGCGTGTGGACCCAATGGTCGCGTTGCGGCACGAATGAAGCAGCCCCGAGGATTTTAAAACTAGCGGCCGCACCTCACACCCAAGCGGCCGCAGAGAGCCAGCCGCGTTTTACGGATTGCTGGTGACGGTCACTTTCTCTGCGCTTTCTGGCGGCATGCGCAGCGTCACGTCAGTGGTTTTCTTCGGCCGGATGACGATGTGCTTGCTCCAGTCTGAAAATTGCCCCTTCGAGTACGCGCGCAGGTCGTATTGCCCTGCATCATACCGCGTGAACTCGTAATGCCCGCTGGCGTCAGTATGCGTGGCGTGCGGCTTCAGCCCGTCGGAAGTCTGAATCGTCACGCTCGCCTGGGCTACCGGCGTGCCGTGCGCGTCCAGCACGGTTCCTTGCACCGTTCCCAAGCCTCTCGCGAATTGCGCGTGAGCCGTTGCAGCGCCGAACGTCAGCGACATCAGCATGGCCAGCGACGTCAATGCCGTCATAACCAGGACACTTCGTTTCATAGTGCACCCCAGGATGTTGCTGACTGCAATTTTACGCGGGCCATTCTCGCGGCTTCGCGATGTTCCGGCGCAATGTACTCGATTAGGAACTCCTGTTCGCGCGGACAGGCGAACGCCTGAGATTATTTCGACGACGACGATTTCGCGGACAATCGCAGTACGAGTTCCGTTTGCTTGCCGGTGTTCACTTCCACGTTGTGTTTCCACTCGCTCCACGCGCCGTCATGGTACGCGCGCGCATCGAAGTAGCCGTGCAGCAGATCCGGAAAGAAAAATCGTCCTTGCTGGTTGGTGGTGGTCAGCTGAGGATGGTCGCCGCCCGCATTCTGAGATGTAACCCGCGCGCCTACGACCGGCTTGCCGTTACTACCGATCACCGTTCCGGCCAGCGTTCCCATTCCTCCGTCGTCGTGCGCGGCGGTGGCAAACACCAACATCGCAATGCAGAGCAAAATGAGAAAATAGCGTCTCATGGACCACTCCTGAATGGCTCTACATGCGATTTTACGGCTCTATTCCGGACTGCGCAGACGCGCGCAGCACAGGTGTAGTCGAAGAGGAACTCCTGTTCGCGCGGGCAGGCGAATATAGGGGCGACTGCAGCTCAATACTTGTAGTGTTTGCTCGCGGCCGCGTGCGCAGGCTGCTCCATGCGCCCGCTATCGGGGCTGACGCCACGCTCCAGCGCCAGAAAATACGTCAGCAGCTGCAGCGGAATCAGATGCACGAACGCCGCCAGCCATTCCGGCGCCTCCGGAACCTGCAGAATCTGCTCCGCGGACAAATCGTGATTCGCTGATGGGACCGCAATCGCCGCGCGCGGCATTTTCAATTCGCCAGCCGCGCGCAAAATCTGGCGCCCGCGCTCATCCGTCGCGCCGCCGGTGAATAATCCGACGAGCGACCCGCGCGCATCGGTCTCCGAAAACGGCCCGTGCAGAATTTCCTCCGTTTCAAATCCCTCCGCGGCGATGTAGCACGCTTCTTTGATCTTCAGCGCCGCCTCGCTCGCGGTGGCCCACGCGGCGCCTGAGCCAAAGATCTCGATGCGCGCCAGTGCCGCCACACGCTTCGCCAGTTCGCGCGCAGCGGGTTCGAGCTGCAGCGCGTCGCGCAACAAACCAGGCACACGCTCCAGCACCGCAACTGGGGGCGGTCCCACAAGCAAATTTTTTCTCTGGACCACGCGCGCGATCAGCAGCGCCAGCACCGCGAGCGCCGTGGTGTAACTTTTCGTGTAGGCAAAAGCCACTTCCTGCCCGCAGGTCTGTATGTGAAAATCAGCGCCGCGCACTCCATCGCCGCTCGCCTGGCCACTCATCTGATCAGGCACCTGGCCCGTGATCACTACCGTCAGCGCCCCCGCCGCCCGCGCCATCCGCAACGCTTCGAGCGACGCGGTGGTGGTGCCGGTGTGCGTAATCACAATCACCGCGTCGCCCGCCCCAAACGCAAGCGGGTGGTGCACCAGCTCAAAAGACTGTTCGCAGTAAGCCAGGAAACGCCCGCCCGTGAATTCGCGCGTCCAACTCTCCGCCACGCGCGCCGCGTGCAACGAAGTGCCGATGCCCACGAAGGTGATGCGCTCCTTCCGCGCCACGGCATCCGCCGCTCGCTCGATTTCCGCGCGCTCAGCGAGCACGCGCTCGATCAATTCCGGCTGCGCGCGAATCGCTTCGTAAACGTAATAGGGATGAGCCGTGCGCATCTCAGGCATTTGATTTTTCTCCGCTCGCGTTATATTGGTTCGGTTGTTTTGGTGGCCGCTCATTTTAGCGGAACAGGAGCCGGAATGCCTCGTTACCTCTCGCAACACACGCTGGCCTGCCTCACGCGCCAAGGCGCCGAAGAGCTGGCGCGCCGCGTGCATGCCGCCAAGGAAGTCGCCGCGCGCCGCGTGCTCGTCAACATGCAAGAAGGGAAAATGCTGGTGGAGTTCGACGCCCCAGGCCGCGAACAACTGGAGAAGTGGCTCGCCGCGGAAAAATTCCATTTCGACTGGCTGTTGCGCATCGAATTCGAAACCAGCGACGGCGCGCTGAAGCCGATCACGTAGAGGAAATCACAACAGGAATCCAAGCGAATGCGGCTTGAGCCAAACGGAGTTACTTCGAAAGTTTCCGCATCATAGCCATCGCTTCCACATCGCCCACGATGCTCTTGCGGCTCAGCACCACGATCAGTTCGCGGACGATATCCCGCAACTCCTGATCAACCACGGGCGCAGCTTCCACCAGCACCTCCGGCGTGGCCGCATCGAGCGTAGCTTTGTCCGGTGCCAGATGTATCAAGCCGCCGAGTTCGGCCAGCCACCCGTCCAGGACGCGGGCCTGGTCGGGCTCCATGGTTGTAAACATCATGCCCATGCCCATCCCGTTCAGTGAATACACCACTCCGGCCTTGGTCTTGAATGTTCGGCCCTCGCGTGTGACCGTCAAAGTGATTGCGGCGTTTACCGCAAACGGGCTGATTGTGTCCATGTAGCAGCCGCTACGGCTGATGTCAGACAGCCGGCCGGTTACTCGAACATTGGCTTGCGGATCGAACGCTTCGCCCCCGGTGGAAAAAGGGAAACGGGGATGGCGACGTTTCTCGGCAGGGTCGCTCGCGGCCGGCTCAACCCCGATTTTTGAAAGCTGTTCCATTATCCGGCTGCACTCCAACGAATTGATGAAAACTGCTTTGCGGCCGATTTATACACGACAATCACGCCGGCACATCGTTCCATGGTGCAGCCGAACCCGCGTGGATTTAATACCGCACGCACCACGAGCAGTTCCGAAATGGCGGACGCGCACGCGCGCCGCGCGCCATGGCTCAATAAAAACCTTGTCGTCATCTAACACCAGTCTGGGAAGGGGACTCGTTTCCGGACACGACCCTGGGGGTCAAAAGGAAGCATCCCGCAGCGAAGCGCCGGATTTCGGAAGGGAATTCGACTGTATCGCAACCTGCCGTCAGGTCAAGCTAGCCGAACAGGAAAGTGTCTAATTGACACAATCGGCGGCCCCTTCTCTGTAGTCGGGTTAGCAGAATCTTACCGGCCGTCCTCACTCAGAATCGTTTGCCATCCCTGTGGTTCGGGTGTAACCTCGGTGCATGCAAATCTGCTGCCAGTACTGCGCATGTTGCTGTTGTTGTATGTGTTGCGCAGGTGTGTCTTCTGGCGCAGGGAGGCTAGGCAGCTAAGAAACGCAATCTAGCCCAGAAATTCCCCACCCACCGCCGGAAGTCTCCAAGGCAGGTGGGTTTTTTTGTTTTATGCCCGGATTTTTTGCGACGGTTCCGCAGCAGAGCGTCTAATTACGAAGAACGACTAACAACGAGGAGACAGCCGATGAGTGACTACAAGCACCCTGAAGTTCTGGTGACCACCCAGTGGGCCGCCGACCATTTGAACGATCCGAAAGTCCGCCTGGTCGAGGTGGACGTGGACACCACTGCATACGACCAGGGCCACATTCCCGGCGCGGTGGGCTGGAACTGGCAATCGCAGCTGCAGGACAATATTCGCCGCGACCTGATTGACAAGTCCGCGTTGGAAAAGCTGCTCGGTGCTTCTGGAATTTCCAACGACACCACCATCCTGCTTTACGGCGACAACAACAACTGGTTCGCCGCCTACGCCTTCTGGCAAGTGAAGTATTACGGCCACAAGGACGTGCGCCTGATCAACGGCGGCCGCAAGAAGTGGGTAGAAGAAAAGCGCCCGCTCACCACCGACGCGCCGAAAATCGCCTCCGCCACCTACCACGCGACCGGCCCAGATGAATCCATCCGCGCACGCAAGGAAGATGTTTACGCCTTCCTCGATAAGAAGAAGGCCGCGCAACTGGTGGACGTCCGTTCCCCGGACGAATTTACTGGAAAGATCCTCGCGCCTCCGGGACTTTCTGAAACCGCGCAGCGCGCCGGCCACATCCCGGGCGCGGCCAGCATTCCCTGGGCGCAAGCCGCCAATGAAGACGGCACTTTCAAATCCGCGGACGTTTTGAAGGAACTATACGGCAAGAAGGGAATTGACGGCACAGAAGAAGTGATTGCCTACTGCCGCATCGGAGAACGCAGCTCGCACACCTGGTTCGTGCTGAAGTATCTACTCGGGTTCGGCAATGTGAAGAATTACGACGGTTCCTGGACCGAGTGGGGCAATCTCGTGGGCGCTCCCATCGAAAAAGAAGTCGCCGTCGCCGCGCGTTAGAGCAAACGGTTTATCGGGGTGGGTTCCGGTTGCAGCATCGGGGCCCGCCCTTTGCTTTCGAATCCTGCCACGCCTACTGGGGAATTTGATTCGGCGGCACGCCGTTGCGCCGCGCTTCGTCCTGCAGCGCGCTGACCTTTGCCACGATGTCCTCGCGCTGCTGTTGCGCGCGGACTAATTCATCGCGCCAGTCATCAATCTTCGCGCCCCCGACGTGGCGCGTGGAATTTACCGTATCGCCATTTAGCGCTGCCTGCAGTTGCGCGATCTGCTCGTCCAGCGGCGGCAGCTTGGCCTGCAGTGCCAAGATCCGATCCTGATACTGCTTCGCGTCCTTGTTAGCTTTGGCGGTCGCGGCAGGCTTGGCGTTTGCCGGCTTCTTGTTTGTTGCTGAAAACGTCGAAATCGCGTTGTCGCGATGCACTTCCCTCATATCTTCGTTGGTCCACACTTTTTTCGCGGGCGCTGTTGCCAATGGCGTCGTAGGAGTCGTGGCGTCCGCTGAGCTTGTCGAGTTGGTTTGAGCTGGCGCGGCTGCGTCGCCCGCCGGAGCCGTCTGGCCCGCGGAACTACCTTGCGCACGCGCCAGTCCCGGCACAAGAACAGCCGTTGCCAGGGCCAGGGTTGCTACAAACAGCAGCGTTTGCCTATTCATGACGCCTCCTCGACTTAGGTGTAAGCGACCCGCGAGTGACCTGAAAGTTCCGCGCAGCAAACTCCTCAGACGCCGACGATCAATTGGACGGAAGGGTGCAGGGCCGCAATAGGACTATTGTGCGCCGATTGCTATTAGGTTGGCTTCGGGATGGGCCGGGGATGGACCGAAAAGTTACGGGTCGCCGTACGTCGCTTTGCCGCTGGCCAGTTCGTTTTTCGCCATTGCCAGGGCCTGCTTGGGCGGCCCCACGCGGCGATACTGGCGCGCTTCGACATATTGGTGCTGTTCGTAAGTGAAGAGGAATTTACGCGCTGTGAAATCGTATTGATACCGCGTGGGCAGCCAGATTCCCGGAGAGACCTCCTCTTGCTGCATAAAAAACACTCCGCCGCGATAGAGTTTCCCCAGAATCCCGCCGCCGAAAGAGATATCGCGCATCACCTGCGCTTCCCCGTGCACCAGTTGATTCGCCTCGCGGTCCACCCAGATCTTCGCCGTCACGCGCGTCAGCACATCCTGTACCAGCGTGCGCGGATGAAAATTTGCATTCGGTTGCACGTTGTAGACATCGCACAAGCGCCCGTTGCAAGTCTCTTGCCGTGCCCATGTCTTCACGAAAGCCTCGTGCGTCGCATCCAGCAGTTCCTTGCGGTCCTCCTTCCTCTTCTGCCATTTCGCATACGCCGCTTTGGTTCTGGAATCTTCGGGCTTCAGCATCAGTTCTAGCAACTCTTCCCACGACACCAGTTGCTTGCGATATTCCGCCGGATCTACTGGCCGATCACCATCCTTCAGCAGCAGTTTCATTGTTCCGGTGCCCGTGGGCACCACGCGATAAGTTTTATCGTCGAGCACTCGCGGCGTCGCGCCTCCGGTGCGATCCACGTGATGCTCTACTCGCTCGTATTGTTCCAGCGCTTCGTCATTGGCGTGCTGGTGCTCCACCAGCACTTTCGCGCGGGCCGCGATTTCTGCGTCCGTAGGAGGCCTGGTCGTCTCGGATTGGCTCTCCGCTTGGTTACCGGCGACGGCTGGACGTGATGACGCCGAATCACCGGCATGGCGCGTACCCAATCGGTTCGACGCCCCCGCCAAGGTCGCCAGCGCGAGCGCCGCGACCAGACCCGATGCCGTAAGTCCTTTTGTCATATTCAAATTGCCCGTGGATCAGATGCTTGGCGCCACTAGATTAGCTGCAACCGCAATTCTACCCGAATCCTCCGCCGAAACCTCTGGCCGCACGTACAACCTCTGATTTCTGCTCCGGATTCCAAGCGCCAAAGAATTTTTCTGTAAACTGAAGTTTTTCCAGCCTCATATCCGTCTAATATGGTAGCAGCGATGAAGCCCCCCAATTCCCTATCCAAAGCCCGGCAGACGCTCGGCGCTCTGCGCGAAACGATCTGGATCGCGCTGGATACCCTGCGCGCGCATAAGCTGCGCACTTTCTTGACATTACTAGGCGTGATCCTCGCCGTCACCACCCTAGTGGCCGTCATCTCCGTTCTTAACGGCCTCAACGTTTACGTCGCTGACAAAGTGGCCAACCTGGGCGCCAACGCTTTCGTGATTGACCGCATCGGTATCGTCACCAACCAGCAGGAATGGTACAAAGCTCGCAAACGTCCGACGCTCGGCATGGAGGATCTGGAAGCATTGCGCAATGGCATGAAGCTGGCTGATACCATCGCCGGTCAAATGAGAACTTTTGCCGACGTGCGCTACGGCAACGACCTGAGCGAAGACGTAATGATCATAGGCGCCACGCCCACGTTCGCTTCCATCCGCGATATCGACGTCTCCAACGGCCGCCTGCTGACCGATATTGACGAAGATCATCGCGCCGGCGTTTGCGTCATCGGAGCAGACGTCGCCAACAAATTATTTCCAGGGACGGATCCGGTAGGAAAAGAAATTCGCGCGGGTCAAGGACAGTACACGATCGTCGGCGTGGCCACGCCGAAAGGCAACGTGCTGGGCCAGCCGCAGGACAATTTTGTAATGATTCCCTTGGGCACGTATCGCAAGGAATTGCTGACGGCGCAGGACTCCATTACGTTCTTCGTTCAGGCGCGCGGCCCGGAGTTTATGGATGCCGCGACGGACGAAGCCCGCATGATCCTACGCTCGCGCCACCATCTGGCGTATGAAACCGAGGATAATTTCGCCATCATAGCCCCCACCTCCATCATGGGTTTGTGGAATCGCATCACCGGCAATGCTTTCGGCATCGCCATCTGGATCACTTCGGTATTCCTGGTGGTCGGCGGCGTGGTGATCATGAACATCATGCTCGCCAGCGTTACCGAACGCACCCGCGAAATCGGCCTGCGCAAATCGCTGGGCGCGCGCCGCCGTCACATTATCTTGCAATTCCTGGTCGAATCATCGGTGCTGGCGGGACTGGGCGGATTTCTCGGCGTGGTCGCAGCCGTGATTATCAGCCAGTTGGTGCGCGCGGTTTTTTCGGTCCCAACGTCCACCCCGCTCTTTTCGATACTTGTTGCGCTGTTTCTTTCCACCGCCGTCGGGCTGTTTTTCGGCATTTATCCGGCGCTGCGCGCCGCGAGGCTTGACCCGATCGAAGCTCTGCGAGCGGAGACCTAGGACCAGCCCATGCAAAGTGACTTTCGCGAAAATCTCCATCTCGCGCTCGATACGGTTCGCGAGCACAAGCTGCGCAGCTTCCTCGCCATCCTTGGCGTGATGATCGGCGTTGCGCTCATCATCCTCGTCGTCGGCCTGGTGCAAGGCTTTCGCCAAACCATCCAGGACGAAATCGTTTCCGAAGGAATTGACACCGCTTTCGTTTCCCGCTTCGATCAGGGCCCGCAAAATGGCCGCCGTCCCAAGGACGAGAAGCTGCGCAAGCCGCTCACTTTGGAAGACGCTATGGCCGTCCGCCAGCTCTGTCCCGCGATCAAGGAAATTGCCGTCTCCGCTTTTCAGTGGCAACTGTCCCACACTGCGCGTTACCAGGGCATGACAATTGAGGGCACCGATTTTCGCGGTACTTTTCCCGCGTATCTCACGGTCTATTCCAACGCGACCATGAAAGCCGGGCGCTTCTTCACCGAAGCCGAAAACGAGCATCGCGAAAATGTAGTGGTCATCGGCGAAAATGTAGCCACCACTTTCTTTCCCACCGTTGAAGATGCCATGGGTAAGGAAATTCTGGTGGATGGTTCGACCTACCTGGTGGTGGGAGTGTTCGAAAAGCCACCCAACGGTTTCGGCACCGACGACGAAGATCGCCGCACCGTGATCCCCTACTACACTTTCATGAAGCTCTATCCCAGCAGCTACGAACTCGGTTATCGCTTTCTGGCATATTCCGGCAAGCTCGATGCCGCCGTGGATCAGATCCGCGAAGTCCTGCGTCGCCGCCGCGAAGTTCCCTACGACAAGCCGGACAATTTCTCGATTCAGACGCAGGTGGAAGTGGTGCAGAAATTCAACGACATCATTGGCGGCGTCGTGCTCGTCGTCATTGTGCTCAGTTCCATCGGTTTGCTCATCGGCGGCATGGGCGTGATGAATATCATGCTGGTGTCCGTCACCGAGCGCACCCGCGAGATTGGTGTGCGCAAAGCCATCGGCGCGCGCAGTCGCGATATCACCTGGCAATTCCTCTTCGAAGCCATGACCCTTACCGGAACCGGCGGCATCATCGGGATTATCGTCGGCAGCGCCATCGTCTTTCTGATTCCGTTGGTTAGCCCGCTGAAAGCGGTCGTGCCTGCCTGGGCCATCATCATCGGCTTCACCGTCTCCGTCAGCATCGGCCTCATCTTCGGCGTGTGGCCCGCCACTAAAGCCGCGCGACTCAACCCCGTCGAAGCTTTGCGATACGAATAGTCCCTCTATTGTCGATAAATCTTGCGGGGAAGGCCGGCCCTCAGAGGCTGCGTGCGGACTTTAGAGTTACGCGAAGCAGAATTACGGCGGATTCAAGCAGAAACGCGTTCATCTGGGAACTGGATGCCCCAGAACTTGCGGGCGGGATAAAGCATCTCGAGGCCGAGTTCGAAGACGCCGGGATCTTTGGTGTGACTGACGCGGATGACGCGAAATTCCTGAGTTTCCTGGGAAATTCCGTTGAGCAGCTCGATGCGCGAGCCGAGGCCCGGCTCCAGCGAAGCGCGAACCAGAGCGCCGCAGCGGCTGACGGCGATGGCTTCGGCCAGAGTGACGAGCGGCTCACCGTCCATGCCATTGCTGAAGAGTTGCACCGGGATGCGAATAAAAACGCGCGACGAGCGGCGGCGCTCTATCATCGCGCGGGTGGTAGCCATGTTTTCGTCTCCTGTTCGCCGCGAGCCCAGCGATTCAATGTAGTGCGATCGTGGAGGCGGGTCAAGAGTTCCCGATGGTGGTGTGCTGCGTTGACAAACCACGGGGCACGCGTCAATATGGGTGAGCCTCGTAGTTTTGTTTTGCCACACACCAGTAAGGCCCGAGTGGCGGAATTGGCAGACGCGCTAGCTTCAGGAGCTAGTTCTCGCAAGGGAGTGGAGGTTCGAGTCCTCTCTCGGGCACCATATAAATAAGAGGGATTCCCGTTTTGGTAGTGGTGTTTCCGCTCGTCCCCCCGTTTTCTGGTGCTAGTCCGAAGAGACTCCTACTTTCTTGAGTTGCGAAGCGCTTGGCTTAGCGGTGGTGGAGGACCTGGCGCGCTCGCGGTAATTGTTGCGGGCGCTGCGCCAGTTGACACTGGGGAGGATTAGGGATGTGTCAATGCGGTCGCGGTATTTCACGGCGACCTTTAGGAGCGAGTCGAGCATAGCGTCCGACAGCAGGTGCGGCTGCAAGCCGAGGTCAATCAGCTTGGAGTGTTTGGCGTTGTAGTAATGATCTTCGGCTTCGACGCGCGGATCGGGCAGGTGGCTGATCTCGACGGACAAGTTAATTTTCTTCGCGGCGGCCTGGACGATTCCGGCGATATCCATGATGGAAAAGCTTTCGGTGAATTGATTGTAAACGCGGCACTCGTGGCGCGTGGCGGGATTCTGGCAGGCGATTTCGATGCAGCGCACAGTGTCGCGAATATCGAGGAAGCCGCGGCGCTGGCCGCCTTTGCCGTACACGGTTAGGGGATGTCCGATGACGGCTTCAACGCAGAAGCGATTGAGAACGGTGCCGAAAACTTCGTCGTAATCAAAGCGATTGATGAGCGCTTCATCGAGCGCGACTTCGTCGGTGATGGTGCCGTACACCACGCCTTGATTCAGGTCGGTGGCGCGCAAGCCCCAGATTTTGCAGGCGAACATGATGTTGTGGCTGTCGTGCACTTTGGAGAGATGGTAGAAGGAGCCGGGCTGCTTGGGAAATGGCAACACGTCTTTGCGGCCGTTGTGTTCAATGGCGATGTAGCCTTCTTCGATGTCAATGTTGGGCGTGCCATACTCGCCCATGGTTCCGAGTTTGACGAGGTGGCAATCGGGCTGCAGTTCGCGCAGGGCGAAAAGAAGATTCAGCGTGCCGACTACGTTGTTGACTTGGGTGTAGACGGCGTGGCCGCGGTCAATCATCGAGTACGGGGCAGAGCGTTGCTCGGCGAAATGAACGACGGACTCGGGCTCGAAATCTTTGATGACGTTGCTGAGGAATTCGTAGTCGCAGATATCGCCAACGTAGGATTCGATGGTGCGGCCGGTGAGGCGGTGCCAGACGCTAAGGCGGTCGGAGAGCGGGCGGATGGGAGTGAGGGTTTGCGCGCCCAGCTCGTGGTCCCATTGGCGGCGGACGAAGTTGTCCACGATGGCTACTTCATGGCCTTGCTTGGACAAGTATAGGGCGGTTGCCCAACCGCAGTATCCGTCTCCACCTAGGACTGCAATCTTCATACTTCCTCCGCGTGCGGTTCCAACGTCCGTTTGAGCTTGAGCGCTGCCGTTTGATGCTCGACGGGCGCTGTTGGCTGCTACGAATTGCTGCGGCCGAACAGCTTTATATCTTACCGTTCTTGGTGGCAGATGGCGAGAGGCCGAAGGCAAAGTGTCTTGCCCCAATAATTCTGTCACCCGTTAATGGCCCGATGAAAATGTCACCCTATGAAACAGGAGACATTTGCATTTGAGTCAGAAGGAGCTGCAACGAGTGGCCGTGATTTCATCTTGCGTCAAGGGAGACCTGACGTGTGCCAGAGCGGCGGAGCTGCTCGATCTTACGCCTCGGCATATCAAGCGTCTCAAAGCTCGCTATCGGCAAGGCAGCGCAGCCGCTCTGGCACTCGTCAGCCGCGGCCGGTCCAGCCCACGTCGTTTGCCCGAACGCACGCGTGCTCGCGTCCTGCAGCTGGCACGAACTCGTTATGCGGGCTTCAACGATCGCCATCTCTGCGAGAAGCTCTGTGAAGTGGAAGGCTTTTCTCTCGGTCGCGAGATGTTGCTTCTGGATGCCAGTCTTCATCACGGGTTGGAAGATCGGGGCCCGCAGCTGACCCCGCTCGGCTTCCTGGATGACGCCACTCGTAAAGTTCTCGTCGCCGAGTTCTTCCTCAGCGAAGATGCCCGCGGCTATTTTCGCCTGCTGCGTCGCTAGGGCGTCCCGCTCAGCCTCTACGGCGATCGTCACGGCGTCTTCGTGTGCAACGATGAGCAGTGGTCGGTGGAAGCACAGCTCTCGGGTAAAAGACAACCTACCCAGTTCGGCCGCGCGCTTGCGCAACTGGGTGTTTCCTACATCGCCGCCCACTCTCCCCAGGCCAAGGGCAGCATCGAACGCCTCTGGGGCACCTTTCAGGATCGTCTTTCCAGCGAACTGCGTCTGGCTAGAGCCGCTGAGCTTCCGGCCGCCAACCAAGTCCTGCGCCGTTTCCTGCCCGACTACAACCGACGCTTCGGCCGCGCTCCTCGCGAGCCCCAAAAAGCTTGGCGAACCGCTCCTGCCAACCTGGAGCGCATCTGCTGCTTTCTTCACGAACGGTCGGTCAGCAACGACAACGTCGTGCAATGGGATGGTCGCTGCTTCCAAATTCCGCCCCAACCAAAACGCTTCCGCTTCGCCGGGGCTAAAGTACAGCTCTATGAATCACTGGAAGGCCAAGTTTCAATCTATTACGGGGAAACCAGGCTTCACCACTCCCATGGATAATCTCTCAGGGGTGACATTTTCACCGGGCCATTAGGGTGACATTTTCACGTTGCTACAACAGAGGCCGAAGGCAAAGATTCACAAACCCGATTGCGGTGCGGGCGCGCCGGAAGTGGGCAGGGGATGATTTGTGAGCAGGAGCTTGCCGCCGCTTTGGGCGACTACCTCGAAGTTTGAGGCACCCACGAGAGTTTGCAGGCGGGGGAGGCTGGTTTGCGCGCAGACCAGATAGAAGCGCGGTTGCGTGATCCAGAGGGTTGCGAATTTTGCGTCGTTGATGAAGACGTTGGCGGCGCCGGGAGCGTTCGAGCCGTACTCGAGATTCAGGACGCGGCCGTTCAAGAGCAGCGCGGTGCGATCCGTGTAGAAAAAGATGGAGGATGTCGGGTAATAGTGGCGTTCGACGATCAGGGCGCCTTCGGGCGATTTCAGCAGCACTTCCGCGAGGGGGCGCGAGGATAGATACGGATCGAATACGACCATGGCCATGCGAGCCGCATGGAAAAAGAGCACCATCATGAGCGCGGACGCCAGAAAAGCGCGCTGACCGGTAGCGCGAAGATTTCCCAGCGCGCCGACGAGGAAGGCGATGGATGCCAGGAGCAGTGGAATTCGCAGATAGGCGAAGGACGGGAGCGTGAGGTCGAGCATATGTCCGAGGGATAGGCTGTAAGATTTCGGATTGCTGGACAACGCGGAGGAAATATCGCCGGGAGCGGGCAGATTGCGCACGTTCCAGTAAATGGCAAAGGCCGCGATGGCGGCGCAGGCGGCGATGACGGCTAGCGTGCGAGTGCCACGGCGGACCCAAGCATTTTCCGTGGCCATGGCAGAGCCGATTAGCAACGCAAGCGCCGGGTAGCACGGCATCGAATAATATTCCTGCGTGGTGGAAAACGTGAAGAAGATCAGCACGAAGCCGAGCCAGCAGAGAGAGAGCAGGCGTGCACGGCGGGCGCGATCAATCGGCTTGAAGGAAAGTTTGGCGACGGCCGGGATGTAAACGCTCCACGGGAATAGCCAGATCAAATGGAATAGCCAAAAGTAGAGGCGCGGAACGGTATTGTAGTCGCGCGGGTAACGCATATTGAGAAACCGGAGCAGCTGCTCGTTGATGAAAAAGAACCAGAGAAATCCGTGGTAGGAATTGGGGCCGCTGTGCAGCGTAAATACGAAAGACGGTGGATTGCGCAGCGTGGCGAGGATGTGCCAGGGCGCGGCGATCAGCAGAATGACGAGCGCGCCGCTGACGGGATGCAGACGCTTCCAGACATTCCAGGAAAAAAGCTGGCGCGTGAGAAGTAAATAGACGATCGCGGCGCCGACTGGAAATACAACCGCAATTAAACTTTTCAGCAGCAGGCCGGCGCCTAGGCTTGCGGCGAATAGAAAAGCCCAGAGGCGCGGCCGAGATTCTTCGGCGTCAATGGCGCGCAAAAAGGCCCACATGGCTAATGCGGTTGTGAACGTGAGCATGACATCTGGAATCAGAACGCGCGTGAAGAGAAACAGGCCGACGCAAGTGCCCATGCATACACCCGCGTAGAAGCCCGCACGTTTGCCGAAAGCCCACACCCCGAAAGCTGCAGTGACCCAGCAAAGAGCTAACGCGGAAAGCGCTATGGGAATGCGCGCGGACCAATCGTGCACGCCGAAAACTTTGTAGGAGAGTGCGATGGTCCAGTAGATGAGCGGAGGCTTTTCGAGATAAGGTACCCCGTCGAGGCGAGCGGTTACCCAATCACCGGAGACGAGCATGTTGCGTGCGATTTGCGCCTGCACGGAGTCAACGTCGTCCATGAGAGACGGCGGAGAAACGATGCAACCCACATAAATCGCTCCGGCAAAAAGTAAAACGATTAAGTAGAGATACCAGTTCTTTCCGGGGCCGAATAATGGCTGGCCGGAGAGGGTGCTGCCTGAATCCGCCATTCTTTCATCCATAGGAAAAGAATCAGCAAGCCCCACAGGTGATAACCCAGATTGGCGCGCCTGTCCATGTGGGCTTGCAAAAGAGTCTGCACAACTTTCGGTTGGAAAAGGCCGGGATGCTCGGCGAGGCCGGCGTTGAGCGTGTCTGTCAGTAAACCGCGCAGAGGGCCGCGCAGCCATTCGTGCGCGGGGATATCGAAGCCGACTTTCTTGCGCTGGAGCACAGCGGGCGGCAATTTATTTTTCATCAATTCTTTGAGAATGAATTTCTGACGCGAACCTTGGATTTTCAGGGACGCGGGCAGCGTGGCAGCGAATTCCACGATGCGATGATCGAGGAACGGCGGGCGGACCTCGACGGAATGCGCCATGCTCATGCGGTCAACTTTGGTGAGGATGTCGCCGGGAAGATAATATTTTTGATCGAACCAGAGGAAGGGCGCGAGTGGATCGGGTGAGTTGAACTTTCCCCGCAGCTCACCGAGGATTCCGTCCAGCGCGTTAGGCAGCTGGGTTTTCAGAAGCGCCTGCTTCTCTTTATCGGAAAAAGTGCCGTTCCAGAAAACGTGGGCGCGTTCGGGCGACATCGTGCAGCCTTCGAGGAAGCGCTTCAGTTTGTATTCGAAGCTGATTTTGTCGTCCGAGACGGGCCAGTGGCTGATCGCCTGGAGCGCTAGGCGCAGGGCGGATGCGGGTAGGTGTCTGGCGGTGCGCGCGAGAGCATTGGCGCGATAGGTGAGGTAGCCGCCGAATAATTCGTCGGCGCCTTCGCCACTGAGCGCGACGGTGGTGCGGCGCTTGCACATTTTGGAGAGGAACCAGACGGGGAGGGCGCCGGCATCGGCGGAGGGTTCGTCGGAGTAGTATGCGAATTCAGCGATGGCGCCAGCTAGATCTTCGTCCGGAGTGAGATCCAACTCCTCGTGTTCCGTTTGGTAATGGTCCACGACCTGGCGGATGTACGAGCTTTCATCGAAACTGCGGCCGCGGAATGAGATAGAGAAAGTTTTCAGGCGCGACGTGGATACTTGCGCGGCGTAGTGCAGGATGGTGGAGGAATCCACGCCGCCGCTGAGCCAGACGCCGAGTGGCACATCGGAGAGCAGATGCTCGCGCGTGGATTGTTGGAGCAGCGAATCGAGCTCTTCTTTTGCGGAGTCGAGAGTCCAGTCGCGCGGATTTTCGAGCGGCAGCTTCCAATAACTGTCCGAGCGGATTTTTCCGGCGCGCCACTCGAGCCAGTTTCCGGGCGCGAGTTTTTCGATTCCGTCCACGAGTGTCCAGGGGCACGGGACGTAGTTGAGGGACAAGTAGCAATCGAGGCCGTCGAGGCTGAGGCGGCGGGCGAGTTCGGGATGGATGAAAAGCGCCTTCAGCTCCGAGCCGAACAGTAAATCCTGGCCGAGTTGCGCGATGTAGAGCGGTTTAATGCCCAGGCGATCGCGGGCGATGACCAGGCGGCGAGAGGATTCGGTCCAGAGAGCGATGGCGAACATGCCGCGCAGGCGGGAGAAGCATTGCGTGTCCCACTCGAGAAAGGCATGGAGAACAGTTTCGGTGTCGGAGTGTGATTTGAAACGATGGCCGAGCTTTTCCAGTTCGGCGCGCAATTCCAGGTGATTGTAGATTTCGCCGTTGAAGACGATTACGGCGTCGCCATTCGGCGAAAAGATCGGCTGATCCCCGCCTTCGAGGTCAATAATTTTCAGGCGGGTGGCGCCGAGCGAGCAGATCTCGGATTGGAACACGCCTTGCTGGTCCGGGCCGCGATGGACGAGGGTCGCCGCGGCGCGCCGGATACGGTCCGAATCGGGCGACCAATTTTTATGGGTGAAGCCGGCGATGCCGCACAAATTCCAGCACTCCTCGGTGTTTGGGTTCCATCAATCGTAGCGAGAGTTTATCGCACCGTCCACATTATAGATGCGCCGGAGCAGTTGCAGGTTTGGCGCGGACGACAACCGAGCCGCTATTTTCTGCCGAGGAACACAAGCGTTACGCCGATGCAGACGAGGAGAACGCCGAGCCAGCGCCTGCGAGAAACGCGTTCGCCGAGAAAAACCTGACCTCCCAGGGCGCCTGCGGCGTAGCTCAACGCGGTGACCGGCACGACGAAGCTGACGTTTTCCATGGACAGCGCGCCGAGCAACGAGAAGAAGGCAACCGCCATCAGCGCGACGCCGAGCCACATCCAGGGAACTTGGACGGCGCGCACCATCACACGCAGCAGCGAGCTGGGGCGAAAGTCGTGCACTTCGCCGATGGTTTTCATAGCGCGACTGACGCAGAGTTCGCCGGAGGTGCCGGCGAAGACGATCAGAACCAGCAGCACACTTTCCCAAGCCATTATATTTGCTCCGTGGTGCGCGGAGAGGTGTGGCCCACGATCAGCACGCCCAGGCAAATAACGCATACGCCGGCCCAACGAAGTGGCGAAATCGGTTCTTGCAGGATGAAGTGCGCCTGCAGGGCGACGACGGCGTAGGCGATGGAGCCAGCCGGTTGAACAAAACTGTAATCGGCCCAGGATAAAACCAGCAAATAGCATACGAAAAACATCAGCTGGAGCAGGATGCCGAGCCAGATGAACGGCGACTGTAAAATTTGCACGCCGACGTGGAGCAGGTCCGCGGGCTGATGCAATGAAATGGCGCCGATGGTTTTCATGCCTTTGCTGAGAGAAACATTGCCGAGCGGGCCGAACAGGATCATGAAAAATATCAGGATGAAAGTTTTCAGGTGCAAGCCGCCGGATGACGTCATGCGGTGCGCGGCCGTCCGGTGCGCCAGACGCGGAGACGCGATGCGAACACTGTGAATGGATGCGGATTTATTGTCATGGTATGCAAATTATTTTACTCGATTCATAGAGGCAGTGGCTAGTGATGAGTGACTAGTGGCCAGAAAACAACGAGACTGCCGCTGGGGCGTTAAACGGGAAATGCTTTTCAGCGCGAAACACTTGGCGTTTTGCGAGGTGCGACGGCAGTGAGTTTGCCTTCGCGCAAATAATAATTGATGCCGCGCCAGCGGATGGTGTGGCGGGTGAAACTGGCCAGCCAGATGACGAAGGCCATGGCGTCCCACAGTGGGATCAGCGGCATTTTTTTCCAAACGCGCGGTTGCTTCATTCCCCGGATGCCGATGAGCCAGGTCATGACGAGGCGCAGGAATAAATAAGTGCCGAAATATATGGCGGCCACTGCTAGCGACGGATGAATCGCGATGGCGACGAGCGACCACGGCAATCCCCATGTAAAGATGAGGCCGAGGTGGCCCCAGGGGCGCATCAAACGCATGACGGTCATCCAGCGCAGGCGTTTGTAGAGAAATTCGCGAAGGGAATCGAAATCCGCCACGGAGTGCACGACGTAGGGCAGGAGTTTTACTTCGTAGCCTTGCTCGGCGACCAGGCGGCCGGCATAAACATCGTCCGCGGGGCGATCTTCAATCGTTGGGTAACCGCCGTAGCCTGCGATTGCTTTGCGCGTGGTGATGATGCTTTGTCCGAAGGTGAATTTGATGCCGTCGAGCTGCCAGGCAACCATCACGCCGGCGAAAAAATCGGAAATCATGCCGATGGACTGCAGCCGCTCGGTGAGATTTCTTTCCTCGGTGGAAGAGTACAGGCAGGTGGCCGCGCCTACGTGCGGATCGCGGAAGGGTGAGATGACAGTGCGCAGATAATCAGGCCGGACGCGCACGTCGCTGTCGGTGATAACGAAGTATTCGTGCTGCGCCTCTGCGACCAGGCGAGTGAGGCGCGCGACTTTGTCGTTCACCGCATCGCGACCGGAGCCGAACAGTAAGCGGATGCGGCGCTGGGGAAAATCTCGGATCAGTTTTTCGAGAAGCGGGAGCGTCGGATCGCCAGGATCCACACAAAAAACTATTTCGTAATCAGGATAGTCCTGGCGGCAGTAAGAGGCGTAATTTTCGTAGGCTTCCGGGTCGAGGCCTTTCACCGGTTTCAGGCAGCTGATCGGAGGAGTGAAGTCAGTATTCGGAGCGACGTCGCCGCGCGAGGTGCGGAAATAACGCACGGTGCTGTAAAGAGAGAGCAAATAATAGATGAAGGGGATGGCGGCGAGGGCCAGGAATGCGTATGCGACAAACGTCAAAATCTTTTTACCTCTTATAAGGACGCGGGAATCAGTCGGGCGAAAAATCCTAACATGAAACAGACAAAGTAGGGCCCGCGAGCCTATCTCGTTTGGCTCGCGGGACCTTTGGGCGCGGAAATTGAGCCGACCGAATCGCCGCGCAAAGCTGGTAACACGGCTGTAACACGATTGCGATATGATTTTTGGCTGCAAGGATGTCATGAAAAACAACGATGTAGCGCACCCACAATACATCTTCAACCGGCACCATTCGTGGATGCAATTCAACCAGCGAGTGCTGGAAGAGGCGCGCGACGAAAAGAATCCGCTGCTGGAGCGCGTGAAGTTTCTGGCAATCACCGCGAGCAATCTGGATGAGTTCGTCGAGGTGCGGGTGGCGGGCATCCTGCAGCAGGTGGAGCACGGCAATATCGAGCCCGGTCCGGATGGGCGCGCGCCGGCGGAAGTGCTGAAAGAGTTGGCGGAGAAAATTCACAGCTTCGTGAAGGCGCAATACGACTGCTGGCGCGAAGAATTGCTGCCGGCGCTCGCGGCGGAATCGGTCCGCGTGGTGAGCTGGAAGAAACTGGGTCCCGCAGCGCGTTTGTACATTGAAAATTATTACATCAAGTCGGTGGAACCGCTGCTGACGCCTGTAACCGTGGACCCGACGCATCCGTTTCCGCACGTGTTGAACAAAGCGCTGTGCCTGGCGTTTCTGCTGAAGCGCAAACGGCGAGGCGGGCAGATTTATTTGGGAGTGGTGACGGTTCCGCGCGCGCTGCCGCGGCTGGTGCTGCTGCCTGCGAAAGACGGGACGGTCGAATATGTGTTTTTATCCGATGTGATCCAGGCGTTTGCGAATCGCTTGTATCACGGCTACGAAGTGCTTTCGGCTGCGGCGTTTCGCGTGACGCGCAACAGCAATTTGTATCTGGAGGAGGAAGAATCGCGCAGCATTATGGACACGGTGGACGCGCAACTGCACCGGCGTCGCAAGGGCGAAGCAGTGCGGCTGGAAATTGAGGCCAGCGCCAATCAGGAAATTATTGATCGCCTATTGGCGAATTTTCGGCTCGCGCCGTGGCAGATTGTTCGCGTGGACGGGCCGCCGAATCTGGCGCGCATTTCGTATTTGTACGACCAGGCGCCGCGGCCTGATTTGAAGTTTCAGCCGTTTGTGCCGCGGGAGCTGGCGCTGAAGCCCGGCGCGACTTCGCTGTTCGATTTGATTCGCAAACGCGATTTGCTGCTGCATCATCCGTACGATTCGTATTCGGCGGTGGTGCGGTTGATCGAGAGCGCGGCGAAAGATCCGGACGTGCTTTCGATCAAGCAGACGCTGTATCGCACGAGCGAGAATTCGCCGATCGTGCGGGCGCTTATTGAGGCCGCCGCCAAGAAGGAAGTGGCCGTGGTGGTGGAGTTGAAGGCGCGCTTTGATGAAGCTTCAAACATTCGCTGGGCGCGGAATCTGCAGGAAGCGGGCGTGCAAGTGTTCTACGGAGTGTCGGGGTTGAAGACGCATTGCAAACTTGCTTTGATTGCGCGGCGTGAAAGCGACGGGCAGATCCGGCGTTACGCGCATCTGGGAACGGGGAATTACAATCCTTCGACGGCGCGTTATTACACCGATCTGAGCTTGTTGACGAGCGATGCGCATATCACTCATGCCGTGCATCACGTGTTCAATTACTTGACGGCTTATTCGGAGCGACCGAATTATGAGCCGCTATTTGTGGCGCCGTTGAACCTGGGGAAGAGCTGCTTGAAATTGATCGAGCGCGAGACGGCGCATGCGAAGGCCGGCCGGCCCGCATTTATATTCGCGAAAGTGAATGCGCTGCTGGATGAGAAGACGATTCAGGCGCTGTATCGCGCTTCGCAGGCGGGTGTGAACATTGAGCTCGTCGTGCGCGGTGCGTGCGCGTTGCGTCCGGGAGTGCGCGGGATCAGCAGCAGGATTCGGGTGCGCAGCGTTGTTGGGCGATTTTTGGAGCACAGCCGGATCTTTGTGTTTGGAAACGGCGGGAAGACCGAACTGTATCTTGGCAGCGCGGATTGGATGCACCGGAACATTTATGAGCGCGTGGAGGTGATGTTCCATATACGCGACGTGGAATTGTGCAAGCAGGTGTTTGGCCAGGTGATCGAGCCTTATCTGGCGGATACGGAGAAGACGAGAATATTGTTGGCGGATGGGCGGTACGTGCGCGCGGGAGAGGCGGGGTCGGCGCTGCATTCGCGGAACGGATTTCGATTTAATGCGCAGGAATTTTTGATTGGATTCGCGGAGGGGCGAGAGACGATTGGCGAAGTGCCGCGGCCGCCGAGTTTTTTGAAGCTGGCGCTGCGAGATAAAAGCGTTTCCTCTGTATAGCCTGTAGTTGCTTCGAAGTTATCTTGCCTTGCGCGCGGAACTTTCCGGAGTGCTGCAAACTTTCGCCGTATAATCACAGGCCATGGACGAAGGAATTCTTCAGGCCGCGGTGAATTGGCTGCTGGGGCCGGAGCCAATTACCGAAAAGCGGCCGGGGCATCTGTGGCCGCGGTGGATTTTTCTGCGCGTGCTGGGGCTGATTTACTTTTCCGCGTTTTATTCGCTGCTATTCCAGATCAAGGGACTGATTGGGCCGAACGGAATCCTGCCGGCGGCCGATTATCTGCAGGCTGTAAACGGGGCTTTGCATTTGCAGAGCTACTGGACCGTGCCGACTTTGCTGTGGTTTGGAGCGAGCAACGGTGCGTTGATGACGCTGTGTTGGGTGGGTCTGGTTGCGTCGCTGCTGGTGACGCTGAATTTGTGGCCGCGGGCGTCGCTGCTGGTTTGCTTCTTGTGCTTTGTTTCGTTTGTGAGTGTGGCGCGGGATTTTTCGGGATACCAATCGGATGGGATGTTGCTGGAGGCGGGATTTATTGCGCTATTTTTCGCGCCGCCCGGCTTGCGGCCCGGACTGGGGGAGCTGAATCCGCCTTCGCGGGCGAGCCTTTTCCTGCTGCAGTGGGAGTGGTTTAGGATTTATTTTGAATCGGGTGTGGCGAAAATCGGCAGTGGGGATCTTGCATGGCGGTGGCCATTCACCGCGATGGACGATTACTACCAGAACGGACCACTGCCGACGTGGATCGGATGGTACGTGCAGCACCTGCCGCACTGGTTTCACGCAGGGGCGACGGTTTACACATTAGTGGTGGAATTGCTGATCGTGTGGATGCTGTTTCTTCCTAGGCGGTTTCGTATTGCCTGCTTTTTTATTGTGACACCGTTTGAGATTTCGATTATTGCAACGGCGAATTATACGTTTCTGAATTATCTGGTGCTGCTGCTGGGGGTTCTGCTGTTGGATGACCGGTTTCTGAATTGGATTTTGCCGTTGCGCTTCCGCGAGTGGATCCACGGAAAGAGCTTGGTGGCTGCGGCTGGTGCGACTGGAACGACAGCAGGAGCGCCGAAACCCACGATTGCTCGGGCGGAGTGGCGCGAAAGATTCACGCCGCTGCGCAGGTTGTTTGCGGGAGCGTGCCTTGGACTGGTTTTTTACTCCACGACGGCGCTGCTGCTATGGATGTTCATGCCTGGGCTGCCGCTGCCAGAGGCGCCCGTGCAGGCGCTGGAACCGTTTCGCATCGCCAATTCTTATGGATTGTTTGCGGTAATGACGCACGAGCGATACGAGATCGAATTTCAGGGCTCGCTCGATGGAAAGACGTGGATCGCCTATCCGTTTCGCTACAAGCCGCAAGCGATTGATAAAGCGCCGGGAATTTACGCGCCGTATCAGCCGCGGTTCGAATGGAATTTGTGGTTCGCGTCGCTGGGGTCGTGGCAGCAATCGCGCTTTGTGGTGTGGACCGAAGAGCGCTTGCTGAAAAATGAGCCGGATGTGCTGGCGCTATTTGTGAGCAATCCATTCGCGAGCGCGCCGCCACGCGAAGTGCGCACGGTGATCTATCAATACTGGTTCACGGACATGCGCACGAAGCACGAGACGGGAAATTGGTGGAAACGCGAGGAGTTGCGCCAGTACGCGCCGGCGTTGGAGCGCGAAGCGGACGGCAAGATCGTGGTGCTCGATCTGGGCAGGGATGAGCTCACCGAACCGTGACATGCCTGGCCGCTGAGGAAAAACCGTGCGGCCCGAGGAAAGCAACTTTTGCCACACGCGCTCAAATCCGTTAGCCTGTGCGTGACCGTATGACACTCAGCCAACGCCATTCCGACGAACCACGAGAAGCGACCATCGCAGACGAAGTTACTCCGGAGCTGGTGCTCGCCCATCTGGCGACGCTTTCACAGCCCGCGAGCACCCGGCACATCGCACACGGCATGGGTTTGAAACATCGCGGGCGACGCTATTTGCCGCGCGTGCTGCAAAAGCTGAAGAAGCATGGCGAAGTGGAAGAAACTCAACGTGGGAGATTCCGGCTGGCGGGGACGAAGCACGCGAAGAAGGAAGCGGCCGGGCAAGCTGCTGCTGCAAAACGGGTCCGCGCTGCGAATGTTGCGGCGGCCAGCGCGTCACTGGAGCACGAGACTCCGAGTGCAGATGCGGGTGCCGTTGGCGGCGGGCATGCAGCAGCCGGCGATGCGACGCGCGCGGCATCCACTGCGAAATCAAACGTCACATCGGGGCGCGGGCGCGATCCCAATCTGGTGTCGGGACGTATTGTGGCGCATCGCGATGGTTACGCTTTTCTGGTGCCGGATTCGCCGATGCCGCGCGTGGAGGGAGATTTATTCATCGGGCGCGATGGAATGGGAGACGCGATGCACGGCGATCGCGTGCTGGCGCGCATCGAGAGGCGGCGCGCCGATGGCCGAGCGGAAGGCCGCGTGGTGCAGATCGTGCAGCGCGAACATCCGACGATCGTGGGATTGTTCCGCTATGGGCCACACGGAAATGTGGTGCTGCCTTACGACGTGCGCATCCTGCATGAAGTGATCATTCCCCCCGGCGCGGAGCTGACGCCTGAGCTGCGGGAAAAGGCGGGCGAGGCTGCGAGCGGCAGCGGGGCCGTTCCGAACAGCCGAACGCGCTATCCGGAACTGGATGGCGCGGTGGTGAATGTGGAGCTGACGCGCTTTCCGAAGGGCGGATTGGCCCCGGCGGGTCGCGTGATTGAAATTCTGGGACGGCCCGGCGACATCGGTGTAGATGTGGAAATCATTATTCGCAAACATCATCTGCCGAATATTTTTCCGGACGAAGTACAGGGGGAAGCGCGCGCGACGCAAAAGCAGGTGGCGGAGAGCGACATAGCCGGACGGCGCGATTTCCGGAATTTGCCGATCGTGACGATCGACGGCGAAACGGCGCGCGATTTCGACGATGCAGTACACGTGACGGCGCTGCCGAACGGCCACTACGAATTGCAGGTGCATATTGCCGACGTGGCGCATTACGTCGCGCGCGGTACTGGACTGGATCGCGAGGCGCGGCTGCGCGGAACGTCGGTGTATTTTCCCAATCGCGCGGTGCCGATGCTACCGGAGGAGCTTTCCAACGGGATTTGTTCGCTGAATCCGAAAGTGGACCGGCTGGTGATGAGCGTGGTGATGGAGCTGGACGAAGCGGCGAAGTTGGTGCACTCGGAATTTTCTCCGGGCGTGATCCGTTCGACGGAGCGGATGACGTACACGAACGTCAACAAAGTGATCGAAGGCGACCCAGAAATGACGCGGCGGTATGCGCCGCTGGTAAGCGACTTTCAGAAAATGAAGGAGCTGGCGTTGCTGCTGAACAAACGGCGGCGCGCGCGTGGATCGATTGACTTTGATTTGCCGGAGGCAGTAATCGAGTTTGACGCTGAAGGGCGCATGCTGAGCATTGTGCGCAGCGAACGGAACATCGCGCACCGCTTGATCGAGGAGTTCATGCTCGCGGCGAACGAGGCCGTAGCTGAATATCTGGAGAAGCGCGGCGTGGCTTCGCTGCATCGCGTGCATGAGAAACCCGATCCGAAAAAGGTGCTGGAGTTCGAGGAGTTGGCGCGCGCGTTTGGATATTCGTTGGGTGTGGACGATTTGGCGGAGCGGCGCGTAGTGGTGCGGCACGGACGCGCGCGTCCGCAAGCGAGCGAAGGGCGCGGAGGCGGGCACGGACGGGCACGCATACAGCCGATGAGCGTGACGATGCCGGCGGCGGAGGAAGTGGACATACGGCCGCAGCATTACCAGCGGTTGACGGAAAAAATCGCGGGCAAGCCGGAAGAGAGGATTCTTTCCTACCTGATGCTCCGTTCGCTGAAGCAGGCCCGCTACGCGGTGGACGTGCTGGGACATTTTGCGCTGGCGACGAAGGAATACACGCATTTCACTTCGCCGATCCGGCGCTATCCTGATTTAATCGTGCACCGGGCCCTGAAATGGGCGCTGGAAAATCCGGACGTTGCGCCGCTGCGCTCTCACGCGGAGAACGCACGCACGGGGAAAGAGGAAACCGTGGCGGTGCTGGGGCCGTACCGGCGCGTGGAATTGCAGGATATCGCCGCGGAAAGCTCGGAAGCCGAGAGGCGGGCGGATGCGGCGGAGCGCGAGCTAATGGAATGGAAGACGGCGCAATTCATGGAAAGCCATCTGGGCGAGGAATATTCGGCGCTGATAATTTCGGTGCAAAAGTTCGGGTTTTTTGTGGAGCTGGTGGAAATTTTCGTGGAAGGCTTGGTGAGCATCGACCGGCTGGAGGAATTTACCGGGCAGCGATGCGCGTATCACGACCGCGACCATTCGATTGTCTGCGAGCCGTATCGCGGTTCGCGTCGAGCCGGAGGAGCGAGACGGGCCTTCCGGCTAGGGGATCGCGTGCGGGTGCGGGCCGAGCGCATTGATCCTTTCCGGCACCGCGTGGAATTTTCGCTGATCGAGGATCTGGCGAGCGCTGATCGTTGAAGCTTCGGAGGTGAAAGATGGCGGTGAGAAAATGTCCGAATTGCGGCGCGGTGATACCGGCTGGAAGCGTGGCCGTGTATTCGTATGATCTGGTTTGCGCGAGCTGCCAGCACCCGCTGGCGATTTCGGAGCTGAGCCGGAATTTTGCGGCATTTGCAGGGTTGGCTGCCGGAGCGATCGCATGGTGGATTGTTACGTTGCGATTTGCCGGCCAGCTTGGAGCGCTGGGCTGGGTGTGGCCGGTGTTTCTTGGCTATCTGGCCGCGAGCGTCGTGGCTGCGGTGACGTTAATGTTTGTGGCTAATTTGGAACTGAGCGACGGCGACCCCACGCCGCAGAGCGCAGTGGTTACCTCTCACGTACATCATTAATATCAAAAGCTCACTTATTTATTGATTCGTATATACTGCGCAGTCGGCGGGATGGCTGCTGTTCGTTAGTCGGCCGGCTGAGGTGGAATGGCACGATACAGCGAGTTGGTGGGCAAGCGCGTGGAGGCGCACTATCGCGCGGGCGATTTGCAGCTTTCGACGATCGGGACGCTGGCGTCGGATACTGGCAAGGCGATTTTCGTACAGGAACGTTTTTCGTCGGGCGGAAAAGAGAAAACCATGCGGGTGGAAATTCCCTATTCGTACGTGATCCGCGTGGTGGAAGTGCGCGACGAGGCTGCGCAGGTTCGGGCAGTGCCCAAGCCCACAAAGAAAAAATAGCGTTGCAGCAGGGGAAGTTCCCTCCGCGTTCTTATAATCCAGTTATGGAGTCCTGAAATCGCGCGGCTGGTTCGCATTTGCCGGCGCGTGCAGGTATATTTTTGTCCTGGTTCCGGAGGCACGAAATGAAACCGACGGTTGGATTGATTGGACTGGGCCTGATGGGCAAGCCGATGGGGCGCAACCTGCTGAAGGCGGGATTTCCGCTGGTGGTGTGGAATCGCACGGCGGCGCGCGCGGAAGAATTGGTGAGCCAGGGCGCGAAGCTTGCGGCGAATCCGCGCGAGACCGCGGCGGCAGCGGATGTGCTGATCAGCATCGTGAGCGATCCGCCGGCGCTGGAAGAAGTTTTGTGGGGCGCGCAAGGGGCGATGGAAGGTTTGCGGCGCGGCAGCCTTTATATGGATTCGAGCACGATTTCGCCGGAACTCGCGCGGCGCGTGGCGGCCGCGTGCGGCGAACGCGGAGTGGATTTCCTGGACGCGCCGGTAACGGGCGGCGACTGGGGCGCAAAAAAAGGCGAGCTGGTGTTCATGATTGGCGGAAAAGCAGAAGTGCTGGAGCGCGCGAAGCCGGTGCTGGAAGTGTTGGGGAAGAAATTCTTTTCGTTGGGGCCTAACGGTGCGGGGCAGACGGTGAAGCTGGCGATGAATTTGATTCTGGCGCTGGAGGTGGAGGCGTTGGCCGAAGCGCTCGCGCTGGCTACGTCGGCGGGTGTGCCCGGCGAGAAATTGGTGGAGGTAATGCAATCGAGCATGGCGCGCGCGGGGGTTCTGGATGTGAAGGCGCCGCTGATGCTGAAGAATGAATATGCGGCGAGTTTTCCGCTGCGGCTGATGCACAAGGATATGCGGCTGGCGCTGGAGCTGGCGCGGCAGCAGGGCGTTAGTTTGCCGGCAGCGTCTGCCGCGTATGGGACGTACAGCGCGGTTAAAGACGCATCGAAGGATGATCCGGATTATTCCGCGGTGGCGCGTTTTTGGAGCAAGGCCACAGGTTAATATTACGGTTTGGCGTTAGGTGGAAAAAAAGTGAGGGGAAGGTCGCGCGAAGTGCGCAGGCCGGCGTTGGCGGCCAGGATTGCGGGAATGGAGTTGGCGACGACGGCGGCGGTGGCGACGTCGCCGTGGGTGCCGCCGGGGATTGTCAGGGTGAGATGCGGTTCGCCTTTTAGCACAACGGTATCGGCGGGATGGCGGGCACCGACGTACATTTTTAATTCCATGAAGATTTTTTCTTTTCCGGCGGAGACGCCGCGTGCCACCTGATGCACGCCGGCGACTTGGCCCGGCGCGACTTCCAGAAATTCCGTTTTGATAAATTCTTCAGCGATTACCGGTTCGATCGTTTCGGAAATATCGTCCAGAGCAAAGCCTAAGCCATCGGCCACCATGGCGATGGATTCCGGCAGGCCGTGGTGTTTGATGACGCCGGCGGCGACCTGCGCATGGAATTCCTCGGGCGTCATGCCGGCGCCGATTTTTTTCTGCAGAGGCAGGCGGCGCTTGGAAGCGTCCACGATGCGTACGGCGCTGAGCCAATCAATGCGCTGCGCGGCGGCGCTGAGGGTCAGAGCGAGCTTGTCCATCACGAAGCCAGGATTCACGCCGGTGCCAACGAGGGCGACGCCTTCTTCTTTCGCCGCAGCGTCCAATTTTTGCGAAAGCTCGGGGTGTTTTCGGAATGGATAGGCGAGTTCTTCACAGGTGGAAACGATGCAGCAGCCCGCGGAGATGCACTCGAGAAGCTGTTCCATTACGCTGGTCAGGTAGGAAGAAGTGGAATGGACGATTACATCCACAGGTTTTTCGAGCATGGGTGTCGCCTCCGACGAAATCAAGACGCCCCAGGGCGCGTCGGACGCGCCGACTACTTCGCCGAGATCGCGTCCAGCTTTAGCGGGGTCTTTATCAATCGCGCCGACGATTTCCAGGGAATCTTTTAGGCGCATCAGGCGCACGATGGAAGAGCCGATGGGGCCGAGGCCATATTGCACGACGCGAATTTTCTTTTTCACGATGACGTTCCTGAGCGATGCGACGACGTAATACGTTAAAGGGTTGGCGGACGGACTGCAACCGAATTTGCGGCGGTCGCGATGCGCGGTGCGGAGTGTCTCCGCACCGGCGCGTCAATCCTTCACCGCGCGGCGCGAGTTTAATGCGCGGTGGAATATTTTGAATAATCCGGGTAGGACGGGTGTTTGATCGGTGGTGGCGGATTTTTTGCCAGTTCCTGCATGGCTACGTCGATGGCTTTTTCGAGTTGCGTGTCGTGACCCTGCCGCCAGGCGGCAGGCTCCATCTCGATTTCTATATCGGGCGCGACGCCGTGATTTTCCACGTCCCAGTTTCCGTCGGTGGTGAAAAAGGCGAAGCGCGGAGCGGTGACGAAGCCGTTATCGAGCAGGCTGGGATAGCCTCCGATGCCCACCAAGCCGCCCCAGGTGCGCTTGCCGACGAGCTGGCCCAGGCCAACGTGACGGAAATACCACGGCAACGCGTCACCGCCGGAGCCGGCAAATTCATTGGTGATCATCACCTTCGGCCCGTAAATTCCACTGAGAGGTGTGGAATAATCCGCGCCTTCACGCGCGGTCCAGTAATTCCAAATTTTCCGCTGCATGTACTGGATGATGTAATCGGCGGCCTGACCTCCGGAATTGAAGCGCTCGTCAATGACGGCACCCTGCTTGCCCAGTTGCGCGAAATAATAGCGGTTGAAATTCGTGAAGCCGCCCGCGCCGGTGTTGGGAAGATAGACGTAGGCGAGCTTGCCGCCGCTGAGTTCGGTAACTTTGCGGAGATTGTCTTCCATCCAGGCGCGATTGCGCAGACCGGTTTCGTCTGGGACGGGAACGACCGTGACATCGCGCGAACCGGAACCGTCGGGGTGCGGCCCGACTTTTAGGACCGTCTGCTTGCCCGCAGTTTCCTGAAAATAACTGTAAACGTCCTCATCGGCGTGAACTTCGCGGCCATTGACGGCGAGCAGATATTCGCCGGCGACGACATTGACGCCGGGCTGCGTGAGCGGCGCGTGGAGTTGGGGATTCCAGTTCTCTCCGTTATACACGCGCGCGAAACGGTAGCGGCCATTTTCGACACTGTAATCGGCACCGAGAAGGCCGACCTGCAGCGGTTGCACTTCGGGGATGTCGCCGCCGCCGACGAACATGTGGCCGACGTTGATCTCGCTAAGCATTTGCTGGAAGAGATAGTTCAGATCGTCGCGCGTGGCGATGCGATCGAGATAGGGTTCATATTCCTTGGACAAGGCCTGCAGATTCACGCCGTGATGCTGCGGGTCGTAGAAGAAATCGCGTTCGATGCGCCAGATTTCGTCGTACATTTGTTTCCATTCGGCGCGTGGTTCGACCCAGACTTCCATGGGATCAAGCTTGAGCGCGCCTTCGCCGGGCTTGGCTGCCGCCGCGGTGGGCGCGATGAACCAGCCTTCACCCTGTTGGTAGAGAAATTTTTCGCCGTTGAAAGAGACAGAGGCGTTCTGGATGCCGGCGATGAGTTGTTCGGATTTGCGCTTGGTGAGATCGAATTTCGCGAAGACCAGGCTCGGTGGTCCTTGGGAATCCGGCGCGGGTGGAAATTCGAGAGTGAAAAGCTCGCCGGCCTTGCCGGGAGATAGATCTAGGTAATTTTTGGGAGGGAGAGGAAGCGCGAGAATGCGCTGGCTGAGGTTGTCGAAATCAATCGTGACTTTTACTGGTTCTTTGTCCTTATCTTTGTCCTTGTCTTTGTCCTTCCCCTTGTCCTTGGTTTTGTCACTATCCGCGTCCTGATCGGATTTGGATGCGTCCTTGGAATTGTCGGCATCTTTTTTGTCGGTGGCGGGTTTTTCTTCATCGCTCTCGGGCGCCAGCGGCGACGGAAGATCTTTGCGCAGAACGACGACGTACACGCTGCGCGTGACTTCCTTTCCATCGCTGGACATGTCCAGGCCGCCAATCGTAGGGCCCGCATTCGTGCTGGCGGCAAAATAAATGTATTTGCCGTTTTTATCGAACACAGCGAAGCGCGCGTCGCTCATGCCATCGGTGATTTGCGTGGATTTTCCGGTGTCGAGCGAATACACAAAGACAGCGCGGAAATGGCTAGGCAGCTGTTTGGTGTAGGTGATCCAACGATTGTCAGGCGACCACGCCGGGTTAAGGCTCTGGACATCGTAATAATCGGTGTCCACTTTCACGGGAGTGGGTTTGTCGAGATCCACGTACCAGAGATTGAGCCATTTATCGGTGTAGGCAATTTTCTTGCTGTCCGGCGCCCAGGTGATGCCGTAGAAAAAGGACGGCGGAACACCGAGATTGATTTTGCGAACTTCACCCAAGCCATTCTGCGCGCGCAGGTGCAGCGCGTATTCGCCGGACTCGTCGGAAAAGTAGGCAATGGTTTTTCCGTCAGGAGACCAGGCCGGGGCGCGGTCGGCGACGCCCGGAGAATTCGTGATGTTACGAATATCGCCCTTTTCCGCCGGGACAGTGAGAATTTCGCCGTGGGCTTCGAAGACAGCGCGCACGCCAGTGGGCGAAATCGCGGCGTCATTGATGTGCTTTGCGACTTTCTCGAAATGCGGGCGGACTTCGACGAGGTCGGATTCGACATGGACTTGAACGGGTTGCTGGCGGTGCGTGGAGAGGTCGTACAGGTGCAGAGCGCCGAATTGTTCGTAGACAATCGCGCCCGGGCCGGCGTCGGCGGATTTAATGGGCAGGCCAGTATTTTCGAATAGCTGCGTTTCGGCCTTGGATTTCGTGTCGTACGCGAACAGGGTGTAGGCGCCGTTGCGATCCGAGAGGAAATAGATCGTGTCACCGACCCAGAGTGGATTTTGATCATTCCAATCCTCGTGAGGGAGTTTTTCGATGCTGGAATCCGCTAGATTCGCGATCCAGATGCGCGGAGACGTGCCGCCGCGGTAGTGGCTCCAGTTGCCAAATGGGGCCGCTGTGGGGCGATACGCCAGATATTTTCCATCGGGAGAGTAGGAGCCTTCCCAGCCGATGGGCAGCGGAACTTTTGTGGGGAAGCCGCCCGCGGCGGGGACGGTGAAGAGAGCCAGGGTGCCGTTGGCGAAGTTATCGCGCTGTGATGCGAACAGAATGTTTTTGCCGTCCGGGGTCCATCCGGCGACGATGTCCGGTCCGGCGTGGTAGGTGACGCGGCGCGGCGTGCCACCGCTCGCGGAGATCACATAGACGTTCAGCTTGCCGTCATACTCGCCCGTGAAAGCGATCCACTGGCCATCCGGTGAAAAATGCGGGCCACGCTTGATGCCGGGTCCGGCGGTGAGGCGGATCGCGTCGCCACCTTCGCGGCTGACTTTCCACAGGTCGTTGCCGTACATGAACGCGATGTCCGTGCGGCTCAGAGTGGGTTGGCGCAGCAGCAGCGGCCTGGTGTCTTGCAATTGCGCGAATGATACGGACGCGGATGCGAGCGAAATAAAAAGGATGGCGAGGGCGAGCACAGCCTTCTTCATCGAGCAGTCTCCTGGTGAAAATCAGTTAGGTGCGTATGGATGATACGCCTGCGAGGGCAAAACCGTTTCAAGCGGAATTAGACGCAGCGGGTGGGCGCGAGATAGCTGAACGTTAGATAGTTCGAAGCGCGACAGGAAACTTCGATTAGAAACGCGAGCGGCTCGAGCGATAGAACTCGCGAAGCGTGGTGACGTTGGGACCGTAGGAGCCGACGCGGCCGGCGTCGACGGGCAGACCGAGATATTCCGCTTGCTCGATGCTCAGGCCGGCCTGATCGAGCTCGGCGAGGCTATAGCCTTCCGTGGGGACTAGGCGATTGCGGTGCGAAAGATCCACGGGGCGCGGCGGGCGATGCGCGCTCCACCTTTTCCGGACAATCAAGAAGAAGTCGTCCCAGTCTCGTCTATTCCACATGCGTTTCTCCCCTGCTGCCCTGATGCTGGAATTGGATGCACGCCGGGCGGTTTGGGTAGCACAAAGATTCGCGCCAACCGGGCGTCCGCTAACGGCATGACCTCGGGGTGTCCGAGCCATGCCGGGCCGCTCCAGGGACGGGAGCGGTGCCGATAGTAACCCCAGAAGTAGTGGAAAGTCGCCTGCGAACATTGGTTGTAGCCATAAAGTTATCGGCGGATTGTGCGCCAGCGTACGAGCCCGCAAAAACGCGTCTGCGGCCGGCATTAACCCATGTTTCCCCACCGCCGGGGTGGTGCGCGGTGGATCCTGCGACGGGGTGTTATACTTTCCTGAAGCTTGGAATTGATGAGCGCCGCGTGAAATTCGCATGAGCAATCCGATCATTGTCGTCCACTATCACGAGCTGTGGCTGAAGGGCCGCAACCGGCGATTTTTTCTAGGCAAGCTGCATACGGCGTTGCGCATCGCGCTGCAGGGCGTACCGGTGGAGCGCATCGAGCAGCCCGGCGATCGGATGGTGGTGTGGCTAGGCGATAGAGCGTCGCTCGAGGAAGTGACGGCGCGCCTCGACCGCGTGATGGGAATTGCCTTCTACGCTGTGGCGCGGGCAGTAGAACGGAACATGGATGCACTGTGTCGCGCGGCTTGGCAGGAAATGGAGCCGCTGCCTTTCGAAAGTTTCGCAGTGCGAGCGAAACGGAGTGACAAGCGATTCCCGACGACGAGCCTCGAGGCGGAAGTGATCATCGGACGTCACCTGTTGGAACAGTTGCGCGCGGCAAATCGCAACGTGCGCGTGCGTTTGAACCAGCCGGAGATGACCTGTTACGTGGAAATCACCAAGAGCATGGCGCTGGTGTACGCGCGGAAAATTTCGGGCGCAGGAGGCCTTCCGCCGAACACCGCGGGGCGGATGATGTGCTTGCTCTCCGGCGGCTACGATTCGGCGGTGGCGGCGTATCACATGATGAAGCGCGGTGCGCATTTGAGCTTCGTGCATTTTTACGGCACGGGTGCGCAGGCTGGAGAATCTTCGCTGCACGTGGCGAGTGGCTTGGCGCGCAAACTGGTGCCGTATCAATTTCACGCGAAGCTTTACCGCGTGCCGTTCGAAGCGATTCAGCGGGAAATTGTGCGTTATGCGCCCGAAGATTATCGCGTGCTGCTCTACCGGCGGATGATGCTGCGCATCGCGGAAGCGCTGGCGAAGCGGGACCGCAGCTTGGCGCTCTTGACCGGCGACAGTCTGGGGCAAGTTGCGTCGCAGACGCTAAGGAACCTGGTGGCGGTGGATGCGGCGTCGCGCATGGTGGTGTTCCGCCCACTGATTGGCGCGGACAAGATGGACATTTTGGCGACAGCGAAAAAGATTGGGACCTACGATGTTTCGTCGGAGCCGTTTCACGATTGCTGCCCGGTGTTTTTGCCGAAGAACCCGGCGCTGTATGCTTCCGCGGAAGATTTGGCGGAGGCGGAAGCGAAGTTGGATGTGGGCGCGCTGGTGGCGCAGGGAGTGCGCGGCGCGACGCTGATGCGCTATGAGTACAAGGGCGGTGAGATCACAGAAGTGGAAACGCCGATACGCCGGGCTTTGGCGCAGGAACGTAAGGCGATCGCCTAGATTTGCGGGCAGGCGTTTTACGCTTATTTCGCACTGCGAAAATACAAACGGGCGCGCAAGGTGTGCACGCCCGTCGTAACTGAAAGAAAACCTATCGACGCGAATTAGCGATCGCGGCCGCCTCCTCCGCCACCACCGTAACCGCCGCCGCGTCCTCCACGGCCACCGCCGCCACCTCCGCCGCCGTGACCGCCCCGGCCACCTCCACCGCCCCCACCGCCATGACCGCCGCGTCCGCCCCCGGCGCCGCCGCCTTCACGCTGCGGACGCGCTTCATTCACCACTAGCGCGCGGCCCAGAAAATCCTTGCCGTTGAGCGCTTCGATGGCTTTGTCCGCTTCGGCGTCGTTGCCAATTTCAGCGAAACCGAAACCGCGCGGTTGTCCCGTGAAACGATCACGCAACAGTGTTAACGAATCAGGCTGCACTCCGATTTCCGAAAACAGCGCCGCTATCTGCTCTTCCGTGGCCTTGAACGACAGATTACCCACATACAATTTCTTCACGGTCGTTCTCCTTTTGCGTCCGGCAATTGCCCCGGCGCAAAACACGAGGCTGAAGAGACAGGAAATCGGCCGCGCGGCCAGCGACCACCTGACCCCACCCGGCTGAAGCGAGCGCTCCAGTTGCTCAGGAGCATCTTGCTGCAATAGGCTGCGGCAGTCAATAACGCGGGTAGTGGGCGGGCGGCGCGGGCTAAGTGCGATAGCTGGCGTTGATGTGAATGTATTCGGCGGTGAAGTCGCAGGTCCAGACGCGTGCGCGACCGTGGCCGGAATGGAGCGAGACGACAATGGGAACGTACTTTGCGAGCATTTTGCGATGGGCGGTGCGTTCGTCGAAAGGATTTTCTTGGCCGCGGCGGCAGACTTTTACGCCCGCGAGGGAAATGTCCGCGCGCTGGAAATCGAAGGCGACACCGGCGCGGCCGGCGGCTGCCAGAATACGGCCCCAGTTGGGATCGGCGCCGGCGATGGCTGTTTTCACCAGCGGCGAATTCGCAATGGTGAGCGCGATCTGCTTTGCGGCACGATCCGTCGGCGCGCCGCGGACTTCGATTTCGATTACGTGACGGGCGCCTTCGCCATCGGCGACGATTTGCAGGGCGAGAGATTGGCAGACGAGTTCCAGCGCCGCGCAGAATTTCTTCCAATCGTCATTTACTTTTGTGATTTTTGGCGCGCCCGATGTGCCATTGGCCAGCAGCGTGACCGTGTCGTTCGTGGAGGTGTCGCCATCCACGGTGATCGCATTGAAGGTTCGCCCGGCGACGGTTCGCAATGCGCGGGAGAGCATCGCAGGGGAAACCGCCGCATCGGTGGCGAGAAAGCCGAGCATGGTGGCCATGTTGGGCTGAATCATGCCGGCGCCCTTGGTGCAGCCGAGGATGCGAACTTGTTTGCCGGCGATGCGGCATTTGGCCGCGGCCGATTTGGGGCGCGTGTCCGTGGTCATGATGGCGCGGGTGAATTCCGCGAAGGAGCTGGCGGTGCGTTGGCGCGCGCGTGCCAGCCGCGGGATTGCATTTACGATTTTTTGCCAGCGCAGCGGAACGCCAATGACTCCGGTGGAACAGACCAGAATTTGCGAAGGATGCACGCGGCCGAGTTCACCCGCGAGCTTTAGCGCGGTGGTGGCCGCAGCGGAGAGGCCCTCCGAGCCTGTACAGCAATTGGCGTTGCCGGAATTGACGATCACGCCGTGCATGCGATGCGCCGACTGCCGCAGATGCAACTGCGAGGCAATTACGGGCGCAGCTTTCACGCGGTTGGTAGTGAAGACGGCAGCAGCCGACGCGGGTGTTTCGCTGATCAGTATGGCCAAATCGAGTTTGGACTTTTTTAAGCCGCAGTGCGTGGCGGCGAAAGTGAAACCTTGCGGGATGTCGGCGTTGGATAGGCGCGTGGTCATGGATTTGCCAGTTAGCAGGCCGGAGCCGGGGCTACGGAATCGGAAAAGATGGGCAACACGACCCGATCGGGAATTACCGTGGCGATCACCGCGACGAGTTTGCAAGTGCGCTGCTGGGAGCAGGCGCGGCAATCTCGTTCGATTTTTTCGCTGAGCGATTGGCGCGCGGTTGTGGCAAAACCCTGGCGTTCGAAGAATTGTGGAGCGTGCGTGACTGCGAAAACACGCGCGATGCCGCGGCGGCGGGCTTCCGAGAGGGCGGAGGCGATCAGGCGCGCACCGAATCCCTGGCCGCGATTTTCGGGGTCCACCGCGATGGAGCGGATTTCAGCGAGGTCGGCAGCGTAACTTTCCAGCGAAAGGCAACTGACGACCTTGCGGTTTTCTTCCTGAACGATAAAGTGGCCAATATTGGCGCGAATTTCATCCGCGGTGCGGGGAAGCAGCAAGCCCTCCGCAGCATAATGCGCTACGAGCGAGTGAATCGCAGGGGCGTCAGAAATCTTCGCGCGACGCGTTCTCACCGATTCTCCTCGAGCTTGGCGAGGCGTGCCTTGAAATCCTGCAGCGCGGAACGGACCGCGCCAGGGGCAGTGCCGCCGCGCGTGGCGCGACGCGCAAGAGCGGATTCGAGCGTGAGCGCAGTAGCCAAGCTGGGTCCAAACGCGGGGGAAAATTCCCGCAGGCGTTCGAGCGGGATTTCGCGGATGGAAATTCCTTCCTGCTCGGCGGCACGCAGCACTTTTCCCACGATTTCGTGCGCTTCGCGAAAGGGCACGCCAAAAGTGACCAGATAATCCGCGACTTCTGTGGCGACGAGCGCAGGATCTTGCGCCGCCTCGCAAAGACGGTCCGTGCGGAAACGCGTGGCTGCGAGCGTTGCAGCCGCGATCTGGATCATGGAAAGCGCCTGATCGTGGGCGCTGAAGAGCGGTTCTTTATCTTCCTGCAGATCGCGCTGATAGCTGGAAGGCAGGCCCTTGCAGGTGGTGAGCAGCGCGACGAGCGAGCCATAGATGCGGCCGGTCTTGCCGCGAATCAATTCCCAGGCGTCGGGATTTTTTTTCTGCGGCATCAGGCTGCTGCCAGTGGAGAATTCGTCCGGCAGCTCTATGAAAGCGAATTCGGGCGAGGCAAAAAGAACAAAATCTTCGGCGAGGCGAGACAGATGCATCGCGAGGGTGGAAAGCGCGAAAAGAAATTCGAGTGCGAAGTCGCGATCGCTGACGGCATCGAGGCTATTGGCGGTCGTGCGCGAAAATCCCAGATCGCGCGCGAGAGCATTGCGGTCGAGCGGAAAAGCGCAGCCGGCAAGAGCGCCGGAACCGAGCGGGCAATCATCGGCGCGCGCAGAGGCCAAAGCGAGGCGTTCGGCGTCGCGATGGAATGCTTCGCCGTGCGCCAGCAGCCAGTGCGAAAGCAGAATCGGCTGCGCGTGCTGCATGTGCGTGGTGCCCGGCATGGGAGTTTGCAGATTGCTTTCGGCCTTTGCGGCGATGGCGCGTTCCAGAGTCGCGAGCGCACGGCGAAGATCTCGCGCGGCTTCGCGCACATACATGCGAAATTCCGTGGCGACCATTTCGTTGCGGCTGCGGCCGGTGTGCAGCTTCGCACCGAGCGCGCCGAGCTTTTCAATCAGCGCCGATTCGACGAAATGATGAACGTCCTCAGCAGGTGAAGCGTTCAGCCACGCAGCATCGGACTGCGAACGCAACGCGATTTCGCCGAGCGCAGCAGCGATCTTCTGGCCTTCTTCCTCGGTGAGGACTCCCGCGGCGACAATTGCCCGCGCCCAGGCGCGATCGAGCGCCAGCTCCTGCGGCAGCATGCGGCGATCGAAGCTCCAGGAGCGCTCGAATTCGTAAAAAGATGCGTCGGGGCCGCGCTCGAATCGACCGCCCCACATCTTCTGTTCGCGCGGAGCAGTCATCAGGCGTTGGCCTTCTGCGGAATTTTCTTTGGCGCAGCGGTGACGGCTGGTTCCTGCGGCACGGTGATGGGCAACGCGAATAGATTGATGAAGCCTTCGGCGTCTTTGGGGTTGTAACCGGTCATGGTGAAACTCGCGAGATTGGTGCGATACAGCGAATACGGCGAGTGACGCGAGGTGACATTCACGATGCCCTTGCAGAGCGTGAGCGAGACCGAACCGGTGACACGGCGCTGGGCGCTCGTGAAAAATGCGTCGAGCGCTTCGCGCAGTGGCGTGAACCACATGCCGTAATAAACCATCTCGGCGTAACGCAAGGAGAGAAGCTGCTGGTAGTGCGCGGTTTCACGGTCGAGCGCGAGAGATTCGAGTTCGCGGTGCGCAGTGACGAGCAACGTGCCACCAGGAGTTTCATACGCGCCGCGCGATTTAATTCCGACCAGGCGATTTTCGACGATGTCCATGCGGCCTACTCCATTGGCCGCGGCGATTTCGTTGAGTTGATCGAGCAACGCAACCGGCGCGAGGTTTTTGCCGTTGACGGAGACGGGAGTGCCGCCTGCGAAGCCGATTTCCACGGTGGTGGGTTGCGCGGGCGCATTCGCGGGCGAAGTGATCCATTGCCACATAGCTTCGTCGGGCGCGTTTGCGGGATCTTCCAGCACGCCGCCTTCGTGGCTGAGGTGCCAGATATTGCGATCGCGGCTGTAGATATTTTTCTTGGTCTGCTCCACGGGAATATTATGCGCTTGCGCGTAGGCGATGGCTTCTTCGCGCGAGACGATATTCCATTCGCGCCAGGGGGCGATGATTTGCAGTTCCGGCGCCAAGGCTTTAGCGGCCAACTCGAAGCGGACTTGATCGTTGCCCTTACCCGTGCAGCCGTGCGCGACGGCGTCGGCGCCGAGTTCTTTGGCAAGCTGCACTTGGCGCTGCGCCAGAAGCGGGCGCGCGAAGGATGTGCCGAGCAGATATTTGTGTTCGTACACGGCTCCGGCGCGTAGCGTGGGCCAGATGTAGCCGGTGATGAATTCCTCGCGAAGATCTTCCACGTAAGCGGAACTTGCGCCGGTGGCCAAAGCTTTTTTTCGTGCTGCTTCCAGATCTTCCTGCTGGCCCAGGTCGCCAATCATGGCGATCACTTCGCAGCCCGGATAAGTCTCCTTGAGCCAGGGAATGATGATGGAGGTGTCCAGACCCCCTGAATATGCGAGCACAATTTTCTTGGGCAATGCGTTCTCCTGATTTGCGGCCGAAATTAATTGAGCAGCGTCAGCAAAATCGCTTTCTGCGCGTGCAGGCGATTTTCGGCCTGTTCGAAAACGATGGAGCGTGGTGAATCCATCACAGCTTCGCTGACTTCCGAGCCGCGATGCGCCGGAAGACAGTGCATGAAGATCGCATCCGGCGCGGCATGGGCGAAGAGCGCGTCATTCACCTGACAGCCGGCGAACGCGGCGCCCCGCGCTGCTGCTTCCTGTTCCTGGCCCATACTGACCCAGGTATCCGTGTAGATGGCCTGCGCGCCGGCGACTGCTTCGGCGGGCGAGCCCAGGATTTCGATTTTGCCGCGCGTTTCGCGCACCACGCGCTTGGCTTCCGCGACGATATTCGGATCAGGCTCGTAGCCCGCGGGCGTGGCCACGCGAACGTGCGCGCCGGCGCGCGCGCCGATGCTGAGCAGCGAGTGGCAAGTGTTATTGCCATCGCCAACGTAAGCAACTTTCAGGCCGCGCAGATTTCCGAAGCGCTCCTCGAGCGTGAAGAAGTCGGCGAGCGCCTGGCAGGGATGATAGAGATCGGAAAGCGCGTTGATCACCGGAACTCCGGCGTTAGCGGCGAGCTGGTCGAGCGATTCCTGTTTGAAGACGCGAGCGATAATGCCAGTGACCCAGCGTTCCAGGCTTTTGGCGACGTCCGGAATGGATTCGCGCTCGCCCAGATGCGTCACGGTGTGATCGAGAAATACGGATGAGCCGCCCAGGCTTGCAATCCCGACTTCGAAAGTAACGCGCGTGCGCAGCGAGGGCTTTTCGAAAATCAGCGCGAAGAATCGTCCCGCAAGCGCGCCGCGGTAACGGTCGGGATGCGCTTTCACGTCGGCGGCGAGATGCAGGAATTCCCGGACTTGCGTGGGACTCCATTCCATTCCGGTGAGCAGATCGTTGGTCAGAGAGACGGATGCGGCGGTAGCTGTGGTGTTCATGTTCGCCTTTACCTCGCGGCAGCCAAAGCGATCGGCTGCGCTTTCGGTTTTGCGTTTTGGGTCGAGCTGGATTTTGTTGCCTGTTTCAGGGCCTTTTCGAACTTGGAGAGGAATTCGACGACGTCTTTGCGCCGGATGATGAAGGGCGGCAGCAGGCGCAGGATATGTTCGTGCGTGCAATTGATGAGTAAACCGCCGCGCAGAGCTTCAGTGACGATGGGCGCGCCGTCAATCGCGAGATCAACGCCGAGAATCAGGCCTTCGCCCCGGACTTCGCGGATGAAATCGAACTTGGTGGCGAGCTCTTCAATTCCCTGGCGCAGCTCCGCGCCGCGTTCGCGAATGTTCGCCAGCAAGCCGGCGTCTTCGATAACGTTGAGGAATTCCAGCGCGGTGGCGCAGATGAGCGGGCCGCCGCCGAATGTGGTGCCGTGCAGTCCGGGAACGAACGCCGCTGCGAATTTCTCGTTGGCGATGATGGCGCCGAGCGGCAAGCCCCCGGCAAGAGGTTTTGCCACGGCGAGAACATCCGGACGCGACGAAAATTTCTGGTAGGCGAAGTGGCGGCCGGTGCGTCCCAGGCCGCATTGGATTTCATCGGCGATTAGCGCGGCGTCGTGCTGGGTTGCAAGGGCGCGTGCACGTTGCCAGAACGCTTCGCTGACGGGGAAAATGCCGCCTTCGCCTTGGATGGTTTCAAGCACCAGCGCACCGACGGTGTTGTCGAATTTAGCTTCGAGATCGGCGACATCGTTGAAGCGCACGAACTCAACGCCGGGAACCAGAGGCGCGAATGGCTCGCGATACTTTGCAGGATGAGTGATGGAAAGCGCGCCAAACGTGCGGCCGTGAAAAGAATTTTCCAGCGCAAGGATGCGCGTTATCGGGGAAGCACCGCTGGTCGTGGCTTTAGCGTGAGCGTAGGCGCGCGCGAGCTTCAGCGCGCCGTCAATCGCTTCAGTGCCGCTATTGGTGAAGAAAACGCGGTCGAGGCCGGACCATTCGACGAGCTTGCGCGCCAGCGGCGCTTGATACGGATTCTGAAAGAGATTGGAAAGATGGATGGCGCGGCCGGCTTCGCGGCGAATCACGCGCACCAGCCGCGGATGAGCGTGGCCGAGCGCATTGACGGCAATGCCGCCGAGAAAATCAAGATATTCGCGGCCTTGCGAATCGTAGAGGCGGCAGCCGCGCCCGTGCGTGAACACTACCGGAGGACGACGGTAGGTGTTCATCAGGTAGCGCGCTTCCGCTCCGCGAATTTGCGCGGGAGAGAGCGGCTTCGCTTTCGCCGTATTTTTCTTGCGTGCCATTTTCAATTTTTTCAACACGGGGCTCCGTGCGCGGCTTTCGCGGCCTCATGAACGATGGGCAGGACGCGCGTGCCGGGGCAACGCGCGCCATGTACGGCTGAAAGCAGTGCGCGAGAAACGGTGCCGCCAACGATGCGCACTTCGGCGACCCCGCCAGCGAGTGCGCGTTTGGCTGCTTCGAGTTTCAAGATCATGCCCCCGGAAACTTTGTTCTGGCGGATAAGCTGTTCGATTTCGCCGCCGCGTACGGCGCGCAGAACTTTTTCGCCATCGAGCACACCGGCGACGTCGGTGAGAAAAATCAGCCGATCAGCGCGGATGAATTCCGCAGCAGCCGCGGCCATATGGTCCGCGTTGATGTTGTAGAGCTCGCCATCAGCACCGAGACCCAGGCAGGAAGCGACCGGAACGATGCCCGCGCGCCACAGCGAGCGAAGAAAGTCCACATTCACCTCGGTGAGATAACCGACGAAGCCGAGGCTGCCCTCGCGTTCATCGAGCTGCATAGGCTCAGCGAGAAAACATGCCGCATCGGAAGCGCTGATGCCCACGGCGGGCTGACCGGCCAGGGAAATCGCGCCCGCCAGACGCTTGTTGAGCAGGCCGCCGAAAACCATCACGGCCGCGTCGCGCGTTTCACGATCGGTGACGCGCAGGCCGCTGACGAAGTGGCTGGTGATGCCCATGCGCGCCAGAGTTGCGGTAAAAATTTTTCCGCCGCCGTGAATCACCAGCAATTCGTGGCCGGCGCGTGCAAGCTCGGTGATCTGCCGCGCGATGGTCTGCACGGTTTCGTCGCCTTCGAGCAGCGCTCCCGCAATTTTAATTACCAGTCTCATAGTAAACCTGCCGTTTCCGGGTATCCCCACATCCGGTTCATGTTCTGTACTGCCTGGCCCGCGGCGCCTTTGCCCAGGTTGTCCAGGCAGCAGACGACGACGAGCCGTTCGCCCGCGGGGTCGAGCGCGAATCCGATGTCGCAGAAATTCGTGTGAGTTACGTGCTGCAATTCCGGCAAACGCCCGTGCGGCAGAATCCGCACCAGCGGTCGGCCGGCGAAGTATTCGCGATAGAGCGCTTCGATTTCATCCGCCCGGCGCGCGGGATGAAGCCACATGTATAAGGTTGAAAGAATCCCGCGCTCGACGGGCAGCAAATGCGTGGTGAAAATGAGATTTTCCGCCGTGACGCCGCTGTGTTCGGTGATTTCCGGCGTGTGCCGATGCGTGAATAATCCATAGGCGCGAAAATTTTCATTCACTTCGACGAAGTGAGTCTCGCGCTTAGGTTCCTTGCCTGCGCCGCTGACGCCAGATTTGCAATCGCAGACGATTCCGCGCGCCGTGTTGATCCAGCCCGCTTCGACGAGAGGCCGCAGCCCCAAGATTACTGAGGTGGGATAGCAGCCGGGATTGGCGATGATGCGCGCCCCGAGCAGCGCGTCTGCGTATAGTTCCGGCAAACCGTAAACAGCTGCGGCGAGCGTTGCACAATCCGGCGCGGCCAGCTTGTACCAGTGAGCAAAAGTTTCCGGCGCGCGAAAGCGGTACGCCCCGCTGAGGTCCACGATACGCAAAGCGGGATTCGCGGCGAGCAGCGCGGGCACGAGTTCGAGCGACGCCTCGTGAGGCGTCGAAAGAAACACCACCTGCGCGCCGCTGCTCGCGATGGCTTCCACCGAAAGCGGTTTGCAGGGCGCTTCGCCCCATCCGCGCAGCTGTGGGTACAGCTCTGTAAGGCAGCGAACCGCGGCGTGGCCTTCGCGCAAATAAAAAATCGGCTTTTCGATTTTTGGGTGCCGCAGAAGGAGTCGGGCTAGCTCAAATCCCGCGTAGCCCGTTGCTCCGACGACGGCGACCCGTAGCGGGTCTGTCATCGCAGCATTTCCTCCACGCGTTTTTGAATGGCAGCACGAGCGCTGCGCGACGGCGTGATGATGAGCACAGTATCGTCGCCCGCAAGCGTGCCGGCGACTTCCTTCCAACGCTCGGAGTCCACCGCGGCGGCAAGAGGCTGCGCGCCTCCGGGGGGAGTTTTCAGCACGAGCATATTCTGTGCGGGGCGGATATCGAGCAAAAACTCTTTCAGAGCGCGGGCGAGCGCGGGAACCGGCGGTGCATCGTCGGCTTTTGCGGTCGCGAGCGGCTTGTAGCCGTCCACGGTTTTCACCAGGCGCAGCTCGCGCAGGTCGCGCGAGAGCGTGGCTTGGGTGACGCGCACACCCAGGTGGATGAGCTGGCGGCGCAGATCGTCCTGACTGGCGACTGCTTCGCCGGTGAGGAGCTTCAGGATCTGGCCTTGCCGGAATTTTTTATGAGCGCCCATGTTTGCTTATGCACATTTATGCATAACACTGCATAATCATACAGAATCTGCCGCGCGTGTCAAGCGTTGCGCGAAAATAATTGCAGAAGATTTCCAGCGCGACCGATTGCTGCAGCGACGGACCACAAGAAATAAAATATTGCCGGAAATATGCGGGCGAGAGGGATACAATCCCTCCCGCCTGTAGAGTCCGCGATGAAACCGGGAGGTAGAAGATGAAGCGTCTGGGAATTCTGGCTTTTATGATTTCGAGCGTGGCGTGGGTCTGCGCTGCGCAAACAGCGAAGAGCACGGCACCCGCTGAAATCGCCATCCATGCCGGAAAAGTGCTGGATGTGCGCACGGGAAATTATTTGAGCGATCAGACCATCTGGATTGAGGGCGACCGGATCAAGGCCATCGGAAAGACTGCGGATATTTCCAGCCAGTTGCCGGCCGGCACGAAGATGATTGACCTTTCGAATGCGACGGTGCTGCCCGGGCTGATCGATTGCCACACGCACTTGACCATGACGCCTTACGATTCCGGCCCGGCGGGTTTGCACGCGTCTTATCCGCGGCAGGCGCTGACGGGCGCGCGCAACGCTCGCGTGACGCTCGAGGCTGGATTCACTACCGTGCGCAACGTGGGTGCCAGCGGATATTCCGACATTGCATTGCGCGATGCGATCAAAGCTGGCGATGTGCCGGGGCCGCGCATGTTGGTATCCGGACCACCGTTGGGAATCACGGGAGGCCACGCAGACAACAATTTTCTCGCGCCGCAATTTCATTGGTCGGATGACGGGGTTGCTGACGGCATAGATGGCGTCACGTTGAAAGTGCGCCAGGACATCAAGTACGGCGCGGACGTCATCAAGTTCATGGCGACAGGCGGCGTGCTTTCTGAAGGCGACAATCCGGCGCTCGCGCAGTACAGTCCCGAAGAAATGAAAGCGATCGTGGATACCGCACACGGATTGGGCCGCAAAGTGGCGGCGCACGCCCACGGCGCAGTCGGTATCAAATATGCGGTGCTGGCGGGCGTGGATTCGATCGAGCACGGCAGTTACATCAATGATGAGGATATTCAATTGATGAAGCAGCGCGGGACGTACCTGGTCCCGACCGTGTATCTGGAAGATTGGCTCACGGAGAATCTGCAGACTCTGGGATTGACGCCGAGCATGATCGAGAAGGCCAAGATTGTTTTGCCGATCGCGCAAAAAAATATTTCCCACGCCTTTAAGGAAGGAGTAAAAGTGGCGTTTGGCACCGACGCCGCAGTGTACCCGCACGGTTTGAATGCGCACGAGTTCGGTAAAATGGTTTCGATGGGGCTGACGCCGCTGCAATCCATTCAGGCGGCAACGGTGAATGCGGCGGATTTGATCGGATGGTCCGATCGCGTAGGGACGCTCGAGCCGGGAAAGTTTGCGGACATCGTCGCCGTGCAGGGCGACCCGTTGGCGGATGTACACGTGTTGGAGAACGTGCACTTCGTGATGAAGGGCGGCGAAGTGATTAAGAACCAGTAGCCGCGCCGGGAGAGCAGCGCACTGCCGCTGTGTTAAGATTGTGAGCAGTTGATAGGCCCGTAGCTCAGTTGGCTAGAGCGCCACCTTGACACGGTGGAGGTCTGCGGTTCGAGCCCGCACGGGCCTACCATTTCCCTCATCACGCGAAATCCAGCTCCACCTCGTCAATGTAGCACCAGCCCCAAGTCTCGCCTGGCTCGATTGATTTCATGATGGGGTGTTTGGTGGTATGGAAATGTTTCGTGGCATGCTTATTTTTAGATGAATCGCAGCAGCCCACATGGCCGCACTCCAGGCACAGCCGCAGGTGAACCCAAGTGTCGCCCATTTTCAAACATTCCTCACATCCATTCGTACGCGGCTTGACCGGGCGAATCTGATTTAAGTGCGTGCATTCTGGCATGTGCATCCCTCCTTCGTGAGTGGGCTGGATATGAGTGTGCTTAAGATCCGGATGCGGCTGCTTTGGCGTTGTCAGCGCGCACCACGGGAACGTCCACCAGATGCTCGGCCAGGAACCACACCTGCAGTTCGTTGGTGCGAATCACCTGGCTCACCAGCAGATCGTTGGTGCCGTCGTCTCCCGCGTTCGCGGCTTGCTTGGCCACGGTGCGGGCTTCCTTCAAAATGATTTCGTGAGCTTCCAGTAAGCGGGAGATTTGCACCGGAGCTTCTTCGCGGCCGCGCGGCGGACGAGGAATGAAAGTAGTTTCGGCGACGTCGGGCGCCATGGCGATGCTGATGCCGCCCAGAAGTTGGATGCGCTCCGCGATCGCGTCCACCAGCTCGGACTGCTCCTCGAAATGTTTGTCAAAGAGTAGATGCAGCTGATAGAAGGTGTGCCCGGCGACTTGCCAATGATGTTTTTTGTACATGTCGCGCAAAGTCATGGTATCCGCGAGGATCTGATTCAGCAGTTCGACATCCGCCGCGCAAACCTGCTGATCCAGCGCGATCGGCAGCTTGGCAATTTTGCCGTAGGGCTGAATCTCGCTGGCGTGCTGATGCAAAATGGGTCGGGCGAGTTCGGTGCCCTCGGCCAGTAGGCTGGCCGGTGGGTTCTTCTGGTTGGTTTTATTCTTCATTTGTAATTCTCCTTTCTCGGTAATTGCCGCAGTCGGCGGATTTATCTTCCCGGTTTGATGATTCCCGCAGGCATTCGGTTCCATCGCAGATTCACCGTGAGGCGTGTGCCGGTACCTCCAGCGCGTAGTGCGCGTCAGCCGGCGACTGGGCTTACCCTAGCATGTAGTGCAGGAACAACAAGGTGCGCTTCCACGCGTCGGCGGCGGCTTCCGGACGATAGCCAGTGGTGTTGTTCGGGTTCTCAAAGGCGTGGCCGGCGCCCGGATAAATTTTCACGTCAACGCGGCGGTTCATTCCCCGCATGGTTTTTTCGAACGCTTGCACGTCCGCGGGCGTGATGCCTTTATCATCCGCGCCAAAATTCCCCAGAACTGCCGCGCCGATCTGCTGCATGTCATTGGGATCAGTGGGCAGCGCACCGTAATTCACCACCACGGCGCCGAGGCGCGGCTGATGGATCGCGAGTTGCAGCGCAAGGCCGCCGCCCATGCACCAGCCGACTGCGGCGATGTGGCCGGGCTTCACGTCTTTGCGCGCCGCCAAATAATCGTAGGCCCCCTGCATGTCGCGGATCGCGCGGTCCTGCGGCAGGCCGCGCATCAACTCATGAGCTTCAGAGGGATCCGCAGCGGTCTTGCCGCGGTACAGATCAACGGCCAGAACCAGATAACCCTGTTCGGCCAGCTTTTCGGACTGCTCCTTGACCCAATCGTTCAATCCCCACCATTCGTGGACAACAATCAGAGCGGAATATGGGCCCGGTTTGTCTGGCACCACCAGGAACCCGCTCGCTTTTTCTTTGCCGCTTGGGAATTCCACGGTTTGCGTTTTCGGCGTTTGCGCGCGGACCACCTGCACCGCGGCAATCAATCCGAAAGCGAGCATCGCGGAAACGAACTTGAGCGAACGGTTCATGCTGAGGTGCCTCCCATTGAAGCAAACGGCTTATTGTAAGCCCGCGCGCGCGTCCGCGCCATCTGCTATCGAGCTGATGCCGATCCTCCGCCGGGGCTTGGATGTGCCGGTGGACCTGAGGTTCGTCCCCGCAAACCGCCGGGGCTAGGGCGCGATGCGTTCTACCTGAACGGCGGTGCCGTACGCAAGAACTTCGGTGACTCCCTGCATCACTTCGGTGGCGTCGTAACGCATGCCGATCACGGCGTTCGCGCCGTGCTGGCTGGCATGCTCCATCATTAATTCCAGCGACTCCTCGCGGGTCTTTTCGCACATTTCTTCGAAGAGCGTGATATTGCCGCCCACCAGAGTTTCCAGCGAAGCGCCCAGCGTGCCCAGAATGCTGCGCGAGCGCACCGTGACGCCGCGCACCAGCCCGAAACTTTTAACCACTCGATACCCGGGCAAATCAAATGCAGTTGTAACCATATTCGGATTTACGCTGACGCCCATGGTTCCCTCTCTTCGCGGCGCGTTTCACGTTGCCCGCACGCCGGAGAATAACACAACAAAAATCGTGAAGGCGCGCTGCGGCGGCGCCTAGGTGTAGCGGGGCCAGCGCACCAGTTCGACGAGCGACGGGCGCTTGCCGTACATCAGCACGCCGATGCGATAGATTTTTGCCGAGGCGCACATCACGGCGATAGTGGTGAGGACCAGGAGCGTCAGGGAGCGCGCAATCTGGCATGCGGGCGGAGTCTGCAGCGAAATGCGCAGAGACATCAAGACCGGCGCGAAGAACGGGATCTCGGACAGAATCACGGCGGTGCGGGACGCGGGTTCGTTCAGGACTACGCCGTAGATGATCATGCAGAAAACCAGCGGCGCCATCGACAGCCATTGCAATTGCTGGGCGTCCTGTTCGTTCGAGCACGCCGAGCCGATGGCGGCGAACATCGACGCGTACATAAAATAACCGCCGATGAAAAAGAGGCCGGCGTAGAGCACCAGCGAAATCGGAACGTGCACACCGGCGAGCGGCGAGTTGCGCGTCATGCGCCAGGAAGCGAGAACGCCGTAGGAAAAAAGCAGCGCGGTGGTAGTCATCCAGATGGCAAACTGCGTGAATGCCACAGCCACCACGCCCAGTATTTTTCCCGCCGGCAACTCAAACGGCCGCTCCGAAGAGATCAGCACTTCCATGGTGCGCGTCGTCTTTTCCTCGATCACCGAACGCATGGTGATGATTCCGTACATCAGCAGGGAAGTGTAGAGCAGCACCACCAGCGCGATGGCGATGGCAATGCCCTGGCCCTTTTCCACGGATTCACCGGCCTCGCTGACTTTCAGCAGCTTCCGGTCAGTGCCTTTGAGAATCGTCTGAAGATCGTCAAGGTGCACACCGCGATGCTCGAAGCGGCTGGAAATCAGCGCCTGATCCACGGAGCGCGATAGCGGGCCGATGAGGCCGATATTCTCAGGATTGCGCGTGTGCAGCTCGAACGGTTGGTCCAGGTCTTGCGGAATCCAAAGGTAGGCGTCGAGCGTTTCGCTGTTGATGCGCGCGCGCAGGTCCTTCTGCAAGGCGTCAGGCGATGCCGGACGCAACACGGTTTCTTCCACGACGAATTGCGGCTGGCCGTCGGCGAGCTTTCCATCGAGGCCGTGGGCAACCGCCGGACCGAGCTGGCCGGAATTATCGACAATCACGATCCGCGAAGTTTGCGTGGCCGTGTGGCCCACCAGGAAAACGACCAGCAAAATCGAGCCCACCCCGAGCACCGGCACGATGACCGTGCCAATGATGACGCCCTTCGTCCGGACGCGCGTGAGATATTCGCGCTTGATGATCAGCAGAATTTTACGCATGAGTCGTCCTATCAATGAAAATTTCGCTCAGCGAGGGCTCCAGAAGCTCGAAGCGCGTGATGCGTGCGTCCGAATTCACCGCGGCTTTCAGAATTTCCTGCGGATCAGCGCCGGGCTTCAGCTTGGCTTCGATGCCAGTGATCAGCCGCGCGGTCTGGCCGATTGCCGGATGATTCAGGAAAGCGTCGTTGCCGGTGAATTCCACGTGCAGCGTGTTCTTGCCGTAGGACTGCTTGACGGCGCGCAGCTCACCGTCGAGCACGTTGCAGCCCTTGTCAATCAGGCAGATGGAATCGCAGAGGCGCTCCACCTGCTCCATGCGATGAGTGGAAAGGACGATGGTGGAACCCTGCTTGCGCATATCCAGCATGATTTCCTGAATCGTAGCGGCGTTCACAGGATCGAGGCCGGAGAAAGGCTCGTCAAGAATCATCAAGGGCGGGCGGTGAATCACTGAAGTGATGAACTGCACTTTTTGCTGCATGCCTTTGGAGAGGTCCACCAGCTTCTTGTCCGACCATTCGGAAAGACCCAAGCGGTCGAGCCAATCCTTGCCGCGGCGTGCGGCTTCAACCTGCGTAAGCCCGTGCAGCGCCGCAAGGAATACGATGATCTCCAGAACTTTCATCCGCGGATAGAGCCCGCGCTCCTCCGGCAGGTAGCCGATCTTGTCGCGGGTGCTATCGCTCACCGGCTCACCGAGGACGTGGATCGAGCCTGAATCCGGGACCAGGATGTTCATGATCATCCGGATAGTGGTGGTCTTGCCTGCGCCGTTCGGCCCCAGCAGCCCCAGAATGGCGCCGGCGTGGACTTTCAGGCTGACCGCATTCACCGCGATCACAGAGTCATAGGCTTTGGTGACGTTTTCGAGAACGATGGCATCCATAGGTTGGTGTTGGTCACCTCTGATACGCGAAGAAAGCGCGAAATATATCAAGGCTTAAGCGCAGGATATGTTAACGAATGTTGACCTGTCGCCGCACTGTCGCATAGCGGGTTGGCGCTCCGCATGATAATATAAAGGTGCGTTTGTTGCTCCTGGATACCCCTTCTGGAACGGTCTGCAAGGATTCGATCAGGGATGCAAAGACCGCGCTCGTAAACCTTTTTTGGCAGTTATCCAATGACCAAGAGCATTCGTAATATCGCTATCATTGCGCACGTGGACCATGGCAAGACCACTCTCGTGGACGCCATGCTGCGCCAAAGTGGAATTTTCCGCGCCAACCAGGAACTGGTGGAGCGCGTGATGGATTCGAACGACCTGGAGCGCGAGCGCGGCATCACCATTCTCGCGAAGAATACCGAGATCGAGTATCAAGGCACCAAAATCAACATCGTAGATACGCCGGGCCACAGCGATTTCGGCGGCGAAGTGGAACGCGCGCTGCGCATGGTGGATGGCGTCCTGGTTCTAGTGGACGCCAGCGAAGGCCCGTTGCCGCAGACGCGCTACGTGTTGCAGAAGGCGCTGGCAGCGAAGCTGCCGCCCATCATGGTGCTCAATAAGATTGACCGCCCGGACGCGCGCGCTGCAGCCGTGCTGGATGAAATCTACGACCTCTTTATTGACCTGGACGCGACAGAAGACCAGCTCGATTTCCCAGTGATTTATACCAACGCGAAATTGGGCGTCGCTCATTTGAAAGTGGGCGACGATTCAACGACTTTGCAGCCGCTCTTCGAGCAAATCGTCAAGTCTATCCCTCCGCCTGCCGGCGATCCCGCCGCTGCGCTGCAGATTCAGGTGACCAACCTCGATTACAGCGACTTTCTTGGACGAGTGGCGATCGCGCGCGTGTTTGGCGGAACTTTGGTGCGCGGCACCGAGGTTGCCATCGTCAAGCTGGATGGAAAAATTCAGCCGACGAAGATCACCAAGCTTTTCACGTTTCGCGGGCTGGAACGCGATGAGGCCGAGCAGGTGAGTGCAGGAGATATCGTCGCCATCGCGGGTGTGGAAGGCATCCAAATCGGCGAAAGCATCACGGATTTAGCCAACCCAGCGCCTCTGGAGCCGCTCACCATTGACGAACCCACGCTGACCATGGTGTTTACGATCAATACATCTCCTTTCGCTGGCCGCGAAGGACAGTACGTGACATCGCGCGACCTGCGCGCGCGCCTCGAAAAGGAATTGCTCACCAACGTTTCGCTGCGCGTGGAAGACACCGGAACCACCGACGCGTTTCGCGTGCTGGGCCGCGGCGAATTGCAGCTGGCGATTCTGATCGAGACCATGCGCCGCGAAGGTTACGAGCTGATGGTCGGCAAGCCGGAAATCGTGGTGCGCACCGAAAACGGCCGCCGCCTCGAGCCGCTGGAATTGCTGATCGTTGACTGCCCCGAAAATTTCATCGGCATCGTGATGGAGTTGCTGGGCAACCGCCGCGGCGAAATGAAAAAAATGGTGAACCACAATTCTGGCCGAGTGCGCATGGAATTCAGCATTCCTTCGCGCGGGCTGATTGGATTGCGCAGCCAACTGATGACCGATACGCGCGGCACCGCCCTCATCCATTCGCTGCTCGAGGGCTGGACGGAATATGCGGGCGACATGGCCATGCGCCTTACCGGCGCGCTGGTGTCCGATCGCGGCGGGGTTTCCACCGCGTACGCGATCTGGGGCATCCAGGAACGCGGCGAAATGTTCGTGGGACCAGCAATCGAAGTATATGAAGGAATGATCCTGGGTGAGAACGCGCGCGAAGACGACATGAACGTGAACGTCACCAAGGAAAAAAAGCAAACCAACATGCGCTCGTCCTCGGCCGACGAAGCCATCCGTTTGATTCCGCCGCGCGACATGACGCTGGAAAAAGCCATCGAGTTCATTGCGGACGATGAGTTCGTCGAGGTCACGCCGAAATCCATTCGCCTGCGCAAAAAAGTGCTCGACGCCAAAAAGCGCCCCAAGCGCTGGCAGGAGATCCGCGCCAGCACGGAATCTGCCTAGCTTTTTCTCCTGTCCGGTCGTCTAAAACGGAGACTGCGGCGGCCCAAAAGGCCCAAATCTCCCGGTTTGGAACCCTAGTAAATCTGTCCGATAGCGGGACGAACGATTCCCATGAGCGGGCAAAATGGCCCTGCTTCACCCTTGCAATCGGCCTCTATACAGCACAATATAAACAACTTATATCAGATGTAACACCGGAATTCGATTTGCGATGTATATATGCGAGGTTGGTATCCGTGGACATCGTAAGACCAGAAATTAAGCACAAGAAAAAGATGCGCCGCATCGGCTACATCGCCGCTGCGGTGGTCCTGATTCCGTTAGTGACCTACGCGCTTTCGCGCCTGAAGCCCGCGGCGCCCAGCGTTGACTCGGGCACCGTTTGGACCGGCACCGTGAAGCGAGGGCCGATGCTCCGCGACGTTCGCGGCTTGGGCACGCTGGTGCCCGAAACCATTCGGCTGATCCCCGCCGTGACCGATGGGCAGGTGCAGACGCGCTACCTTCTTCCCGGGACCCCCGTCAAAGCGAACACCTTGATTTTTGACCTGGTCAATCCCCAGCTGCAGCAAGAAACCCTCGACGCCGAGTATCAATTGAAGGGTGCGCAAGCAGCCTACGAGCAGACCAAGGCCCAGCTGCAAAATCAGCTGATGGACAAGCGCACTTTGGCCGCCAGCGTTTCTTCGCAATATCGCACCGCCGAAATGGTCAGGCAGACGAAAGAAGAACTGGGCGCGAACGGCCTGGCGCCGCAACTGGACGTGAAAACCGCGCAAGTGCAGGCGGAGGAATTGGCCAAGGAAAATGACCTGGCGCAGAAAGAAGTGCAGACATTCGACGACTCCATTGCCTCGCAGCTCGCCGTGCAGGAAGCCACCGTAAATCAGAAGCGCGCGATGTACGAGCTGAAGAAATCGCAAATGGACCAGCTGCACATCCGGCCGGGAATTGACGGCATGTTGCAGGAACTCGATGTGGAAGTGGGGCAGAAGGTGACCATGGGCACGGTGTTGGCGCGCGTGGCGCAGCCCACTCATTTGAAGGCGCAACTGAAGATCGCCGAGACCCAGGCGAAAGATATTCTGATCGGGCAGAAGGCGACGGTGGATACCCACAACGGAATAATTCCCGGCCACGTCACGCGCATTGATCCCGCCGTCGTGAACGGAACCGTTACCGTGGACGTTGGTCTCGATGGCCCGTTGCCCACAGGCGCGCGGCCGGATTTGAGCGTGGAAGGAACTGTCGAGATTGAGCGCCTTGCGGATGTGCTGTTCGTCGAACGTCCAGTCCATGGCGAAGCCAACAGCACCGTGGGAATCTTCAAAGTGGTGGATGACGGCAAGGAAGCCACGCGCGTGCAGGTGCAGCTGGGCCGCACTTCGGTGAACACCGTGGAAATCGTGAAGGGCTTGGAAATTGGCGACAAAGTGATTCTGTCGGATATGTCGGCTTGGGACAATTACGATCGCGTGCAATTGAAATAGAGATTGCTGTAATGCAGGGAACTTTTTCAGGCGTAAGGCTCGTACCTACTCTTGGGACTGAGATTCGAAGGAGCGAAGAATGACTACTGCTGCGGAACAAGGGCTGATTCGCCTCGACGGCGTCACCAAAGTTTTCTACACCGATGAAGTGGAGACGCACGCGCTCAGCGGCGTCCATCTCGAAATCAAGAATGGAGAATTTCTCTCCATCGCCGGACCTTCCGGATGCGGAAAATCCACGCTGCTTTCGATCTTGGGCTTGCTGGATTCGCCCACCGAAGGCAACTACTGGATCAATACGCAGGCGGTGGCGAATCTTTCGCTTTCAGACCGCACGCGCATTCGCAACCGCGAGATCGGCTTCATCTTCCAGGCGTTCAACCTGATTGGCGATCTCACGGTGTACGAAAACGTCGAGCTGCCGCTCACCTACCGCAGCATGGCCGCGGCAGAGCGCAAGAAGCGCGTGCAGGAAGTGCTGGAGCGCGTGGGCATGGCGCACCGCATGAAGCATTACCCATCGCAACTCTCCGGCGGTCAGCAACAGCGCGTCGCCGTGGCGCGCGCTCTGGTGGGCTCTCCTTCCATCCTACTGGCGGACGAACCGACCGGTAACTTGGACTCCAAAAACAGCGAAGCGGTGGTGGATCTGCTTCGCCAATTGCACCGCGAAGGCGCCACCATCTGCATGGTGACGCACGACCCGCGCTACGCCAGCATCGCGGACCGCACCATTCACCTGTTCGACGGACGCATCGTCGAAGAAACTCTAGGCACGCGCACCGCGAGCGTCTAGACGGAATCTGACAACCCAGCCATTACAGCGTCTGAAATGAGTTCTTCGACGCAGCTGGACGTGTGTGTCTGGAGGCACGCAGAAATGGAAACCCTGATTCAAGATCTGAAGTATGCCGCGCGGGTACTGCTCAAGAGCCCGGGCTTCGTAGCGATTGCGGTGCTGACGCTGGCGCTGGGAATCGGCGCAAACACCGCGCTATTTTCGGTGGTGAACGGCGTGCTGCTGCGGCCACTGCCATTCTCGCGGCCCAGTGAATTGGTGGTTCTCTCCGAGAAGTCAGCGAATTTCGAAAGCTCTTCTATTTCTTATCCTAATTTCTTGGACTGGCAGCGCAGCAATTCCAGTTTCACGTCCATCGCGGCCTATCGCAGTGACGATTTCAGCATCACCGGTAGCGGGGAAGCGGAGCGCGTGCGTGTGGGCTGGGTTTCCGCGGACTTCTTCCAAGTCCTGGGAGTGAACCCGGCTCGCGGACGGCTGTTCACCGCGGACGATGATCGCCTGGGCTCCGCGCCCGTGGCATTGATCACCGCGGGATTATGGCAGCGCAAATTCGGCTCCGCGCCGGACATCGTCGGAAAAAGAATCACCATGAATGGCGGCGGCTACACGGTCATAGGCGTGATGCCCGGGAGTTTTCAGCTGGAGTCCACGAATTTTGGCATCAAGGATGTTTTTGTTCCCATCGGCGAAAATAAGGATCCGCTGTTCCGCAATCGTGACGTCCACCCGGGAATACGCGCGCTCGGTCGCTTGAAGCCGGGTGTGACGCTCGCGGCGGCGCAGGCAGACATGGAACAAATCGCCAATAATCTCGCCCTCTCGTATCCCGACGCAGATAAAGGCGCGGGCGTCAGCCTGGTTCCGCTGAAGAAAGATATCGTTGGCGACGTTCAGCCGTTCCTGTGGGTGCTGCTCGGAGCCGTCGGATTTGTATTGCTCATTGCCTGCGTAAACGTTGCGAACCTACAACTGGCCCGCGCCACTACCCGCGCGCGCGAATTTGCGATTCGGTCCGCGTTGGGCGCAAGCCAGTCGCGCGTAATTCGCCAATTGCTCACGGAAAGCGTACTGCTCGGGCTGGCGGGCGGTGCACTGGGCTTGGTGCTGGCCGCGTGGGGAACTCAGGCGGCTCTGAAAGTGCTGCCGGAGACTTTGCCGCGAGCGCAGGACGTCGGTCTGGACGGACGCGTGCTAATTTTTACGCTTGTTGCTTCGATTGTGGCGGGAGTTCTTTTTGGTTTGGCGCCCGCGCTGAAGATAGCGCGGCCGAATCTGCAGGAAACATTGAAAGAGAGCGGCCGCGGCGCAAGCGGCACGCGGCACCGGGCGCAGGGCATGTTCGTCGTGGTGGAAATGGCCATGGCTCTGGTGCTGCTGATCGGCGCCGGACTGATGATTCGCAGCTTACTGGAGCTTTGGAATGTGAATCCCGGCTTCAATCCGCAGGGAGTCTTGACTTTCGCCGTCTCACTCTCACCTTCTCTGGGAACAAACGCGACGACCAGCCGCAACGCCATTCGCGAAATGGATGAACGATTGAAGCACATTCCCGGAGTCGAGAGCGTTTCGTCCACTGGCGGCTCCTTGCCCATGACGGGCGACAATGAATTTCCTTTTTGGCTCGGCGGCCAACCCAAGCCCGCCAGTCAGAATGACATGAAGCAGTCGCTTTTCTATTTCGCCGGGCCGGATTATTTGCGCGCGATGGGAATTCCGCTGCACCGTGGGCGCTTTTTCACCCAGAACGATAACGAACATTCGCCGCTGGTGATCGTGATTGATGAAAGTTTCGCGCGCGAATATTTTCCGAATCAGGATCCCATCGGCAAGCGCATCAACATCGGCATTATTGACACGGAGCCGGAGATTGTCGGAGTTGTCGGCCACGTGAAGCATTGGGGCCTGGACACCGACGGCGATGCCAAACACCCGATCATGGCGCAAACCTACATGCCGTTGATGCAACTTCCCGACCTGCTCTGGACTGGGCCGCCGCAGTCAGAAGTCGTGGTCCGGACCAAAGGGTCTCCGGCCGGCCTCGTGCCCGCGATTCGCGACGCCATCGAGAAAATGAACGGCGAGAACGTGATGTATGAGACAAAACCGCTGGAACAAATCCTGGCGGAGTCGTTGGCGGCTCGCCGCTTCTCGATGATTTTGCTCGGCGTCTTCGCGGCGCTCGCGCTGCTGCTCTCCAGCATCGGAATTTACGGCGTGATTTCGTACGTGGTCGGCCAGCGCACTCACGAGATCGGCATCCGCATGGCGCTGGGCGCGCAACCCAGCCACGTCTTGCGGCTGATGCTGGGAGAAGGAATGAAAATGGCGCTGGTGGGCGTCGCGATTGGGATGGCCGCGGCGTTCGGCCTGACGCAGCTGATCGCGAGCATGCTCTTTGGCGTCAGCGCCACCGATCCGATCACCTTTTGCGGCGTAGGCCTGGTGCTAACGGGCGTCGCGCTCACGGCCTGTTACATTCCAGCGCGCCGCGCGATGCGCGTGGACCCAATGGTAGCGCTTAGATACGAGTGACCTGTGACGCGTGACCAGTGATAAGTGACGAGCGCAAGGTCTGCCGTTTCTCATCACTCGTCACTTATCACTCCTTTAGGGGCTGAAATGGAAAACCTGCTGCAGGACATTCGATTCGGGCTGCGAACGCTGGGAAAAAATCCGGGGTTCACGCTGGTCGCGATTCTGACTCTGGCGCTCGGCATCGGCGCGAACGCCGCGATCTTCTCGCTCACCGATCAGGTTCTGCTGCGCCTGCTTCCCGTCGAGCGTCCGCGCGAACTCGTCGTACTCAGCTCACCGGGAGTAGGCCACGGGCGCATTTGGAGCGATATCGAAGGCGGCCCATCTTTTTCCTATCCGATGTACAAGGATCTGCGCGATCGCAACGAAGTATTCACAGGCCTTCTGGCGCGTTATCACCTGCAAGTGAACGTGGCCGGAGAAGGGCAGTCGCAGCTCGCGGAAGGCGAACTCGTCACTGGAAATTATTTTCAGGTGCTGGGTGTGCGGCCATTTCTGGGACGAGTTCTCACGGTGCAAGACGAAACCGCGCCCGGCGCGAATCCCGTGACGGTCCTGAGCTACGGATATTGGACGCGGCACTTCGGCAGCGATCCGAACATCTTGAATAAGCAACTCGCGGTGAATGGAAATTCACTGACGGTCGTGGGCGTCGCGCGTCCCGGTTTTGCGGGCGTTCAAGTGGGCCAAATCCCCGACCTGTTCATCCCGATCACCATGAAAGCGCAGATGACTCCGAATTGGGATGGGCTCGCCGATCGTAACGACCATTGGGTGACGATGCTCGGCCGGTTGCAGCCGGGAGTGACCGCAGAAAAAGCGCAAGCCGGGCTGGCGCCCGTGTATCGCGCGCTCATGGAAGGCGACGCGACCGCTCTGAAACTTTCGGCACGAGACCAGCAGGAATTCGTGAATCGCAAACTGGTTCTCGGCACGGGCTCGCATGGCCGGCCCGTGCTGCAGCATGACGCGGGGCAACCGTTGCTCGTGCTGATGGCGATGGTGGGACTGGTGCTCTTGATCGCGTGCGCCAATCTGGCCGGCCTGCTGATCGCGCGCGGCGAAGGGCGGCAGCGCGAAATCGCATTGCGCCTGGCGTTAGGCGCAGGCCGCGTGCGGCTGGTGCGCCAACTGATGACCGAAAGTTTGATACTTGCGCTGGCGGGCGGAGCGGCGGGCCTCGCGCTGGCTTCCTGGACGCTGAGCGTAATCGTGAATTCGATTCCGGAGGACCAAGGCGCTTCTGGGCTCACATCTCAGCTTGATTATCGCGTGCTGATATTTGCCTGCGTGGTTTCGGTGGTCACGGGGGTGTTGTTTGGACTGGTGCCCGCGATTCGAGCGACTCACACCGATTTGCAAAGCGTCTTGAAAGATCAGGGCGTGAACGTATCAGGCGGTAGAACCAATGTACGAGTACGCAAGTTCTTGTTGACCTCGCAAATTGCACTGACCGCGGTACTGCTCTCTGCAGCCGGCTTGTTCGCGCACAGTTTGCTGAACCTGAAGACGCAGGATCTGGGCGTCCGTCCGGACCACGTGCTGGAATTTTCGATCTCGCCGGAATTGAATCGTTACACGCCGCCGCAGACGATAGCGCTTGCGGACCGCATCCGAAAAAGCATGGGGCTGCTGCCTGGCGTGCGCTCGGCCAGTGAATCCGAAATACCGATGCTCGCGAATAGCAATTCGTCCAGCAACGTTACCGTCCAGGGATACAACGCGCAGGAAGACGAAGATATGAACGTGGATCAGAACTTCGTGGGTCCAAACTTCCTGGCCACCATGGGAATTCCGCTACTGAATGGGCGGGAATTTTCCGAGGCCGATTCCGGCACATCGCCGAAAGTTGCCATCATCAACGAAGCGATGGCGCGCCGTTTCTTCGCGGGACGTAATCCGATTGGACTGCGCTTCGGATTCGGCGGCGGCAAAGACGTCAAGCTCGACACGGAAATTGTAGGCATCGTTAAGGACAGCAAGAACACCGATGTGAAGCATGCGGCTCACCCATTCGCCTTCTTGCCGTATTCGCAGAGCGAGCACGCCGGAAACGCGACATTTTACGTGCGCACGAATCAGGATCCCGTCGCGCTGACGGTCACGGTCCGCAACCTGATTGCAGGGTTCGACGCCAACTTGCCAGTCTATGGCGTAAAAACTTTGACGGCGCAAGTGGACGAGATCATGTTCACCGACCGCCTGGTTACGATTTTTTCGCTGTGTCTCGGCTTGCTGGCTTCGCTGCTTGCGGCTGTGGGACTGTACGGCGTGATGGCCTACGTGGTGGCACGGCGCACGCGCGAAATCGGGATTCGCATGGCGCTGGGCGCGACGCAGCAAAACGTAGCCTGGATGATCTTGCGCGAAATTTTAGGGATGTTGGCGGCAGGCCTCTGCGTCGGGCTCGTCGCCGCATATGGAATCGGCAAAGTGGTCGAATCGCTGTTGTTTGGAGTGAAAGCAAGCGACCCGGCCGTCTTCGTCCTCGCTGCGGTATTGCTCGCGGCAGTCGCGCTGTTGGCCGGATGGTTGCCATCGCGCAAAGCCGCAAATGTGGATCCCATGGTTGCGCTGCGCTACGAATAATTCGTGACGCGTAGCTGCAAAAAATGTGAACGCGCCGCCCGCGAAAATGTTGTTTCGCCGGTGATGAGGCTCACGCCGAGGTACACAGATGGAAACGCTGCTACAAGACGTGAAATATGCTCTCCGCATGCTCGCAAAAAATCGCAGCTTCACAATCGTTGCGGTGTTGACGCTGGCGCTGGGAATTGGCGCGAATACGGCGCTTTTCTCCGTGGCCAATGGCGTCCTTTTGAACCCGCTCCCTTTTCCGGCTCCCAACCAGCTGGTGGCCCTGTACGCAAACCGGGTTAGCTTCCAGCGCGCGTCGATTTCCTATCCGAATTTTCTCGATTGGCAAAGAGACAACCGCAGTTTCACTTCGATGGCCGCGTTTCGCCAGGACGATTTCAATCTTACCGGCGCCGGCGAAGCCGAACATATTCGCGGCGAGATGGTCTCAGCCGATTTCTTTGCGGCGCTGGGCGTGAAACTGGCGCAAGGCCGCTTTTTCACCACAGATGAGGACCGCATTGGCGGCGCGCCGGTCGCGTTGATAAGTGCAGGTTTGTGGGTGCGTAAATTCGGCGCCTCACCGAATGTCGTCGGCCAGAGAATCACGCTCAACGGTACCGAGTACAGCGTCATTGGAGTGGTCCCGGCCAGCTTCCGCCTGCGATTGTCAGGTTTCGCGGAAAATAGTGACGCCTATGTTCCGATCGGCCAATGGACCGACGTTATTTTCCAAGATCGATCAGCTGGCCTGGGCATGAAAGTAATTGGCAGGTTAAAGCCTGGCATTACGGTTGAGCAGGCTCGCGGCGAAATGAATTCCATTGCGAACCGGCTCGCTGCGGCTTATCCGGAGGCCGATAAGGACTCAGGCATCACCGTGATGTCGCTCAAGCAAAGCATGGTGGGCGAGATCGCGCCATTTCTTTTCGTACTGCTCGGAGCTGTCGGCTTCGTCCTGCTCATCGCCTGCGTAAACGTCGCCAATCTGGTCCTCGCCCGCTCCACTGGCCGCGCTCGGGAATTCGCGATCCGGTCCGCTCTGGGCGCAAGCAGAGGACGGGTGCTGCGGCAACTTTTGACCGAAAGCACGCTGATCGCTCTGGCTGGTGGGGCGCTGGGATTGTTGGTAGCGGCCTGGGGAACGCAGGCTATTCTCGGTCTCGTTTCGGACACGCTTCCTCGCGCTCAAGAGGTGCGGGTTGACGCGCGCGTGCTTTTCTTTACGCTCGGGATTTCGCTGCTTTCGGGAATTCTCTTCGGATTTGCCCCGGCACTGAGAGCGGCGCAACTCAACGTGCAATCCACACTGAAAGAGGGTGGGCGCGGCACGAGTGGCTCGCGCCACCGAGCGCAACGTATTTTTGTCGTAGCAGAAATGGCCATGGCGCTGGTGCTTCTGGTCGGCGCGGGGCTCATGCTGCGAAGCTTAGCAGGGCTCTGGAGCGTCAATCCCGGATTCGACCCTCATCACGTGTTGATGTTCTACGTGGCTCTTCCGCCTTCGATGGACTCGGCAACGCCGGCCTCGACGCGGGCATCGCTTCTGCAACTTCATGACAAGCTTGCATCGACTCCAGGAGTTCAGTCGGTCTCGCTGCTGCGCGGTTCGCTGCCCATGTGGGACGATTCCGAGGATCCATTCTGGATTGCAGGCCGTCCCAAGCCTCTCAGTGACAACGATAAATATTGGTCCATCTGGTCCGAAGTTGAGCCCGATTACTTGAACGTTATGGGAATCCCGCTGGTGCGTGGCCGCTTTTTCACTCCGCAAGACACCGAGAGTTCACCGCGTGTTGCGGTGGTCGATGAAGATTTCGCGCGGAAGTTTTTCCCCGGCGAGGATCCCGTCGGAAAAGCGTTTGTGGACGATTACGTGGGCTCGGCCACAATTGTCGGCGTCGTAGGCCATGTGAAGCAATGGGGCCTGGACGACAAACTCGCGATGCATGCCGAGTTTTATCTTCCCTTCAGGCAGATTCCGGACAAATACATGTCGCGCGCAAGCCGCAGCACTACGCTGGTGGTGCGTACGACGGTTGCCCCGCTCTCCATCACCGATAACATCCGTCATGAGATCCAGCAAATGAACAGCGAACAGGTGATGTTCAGCCCAAAATCGATGGACGATATCGTTTACAACCAGTCAATGTTGGCGCAGCGCTTCTCGATGACTCTGTTGGGTGCGTTTGCGATCGTGGCGTTACTGCTCGCAAGCGTCGGAATTTACGGCGTGGTTTCTTACATCGTGGTCCAGCGGACGCACGAGATCGGGATTCGCGTAGCCCTCGGCGCGCAGCAAAGCGACGTATTGCGCGGCGTGGTCGGCGCGGGCGCGCGCATGGCGCTGATCGGCGTGGGAATCGGAATCGCAGCCGCGCTCGCACTTACACGTCTTATGGCCAATTTACTTTATGGCGTCAGCGCCACCGATCCGGCCACATTCTTCAGCGTGGCGGTTCTTTTGACCCTCGTTGCGCTCGCGGCCTGTTATATCCCGGCGCGCCGCGCGATGCGTGTGGACCCGATAGTGGCGTTGCGGCACGAGTAAGACCCCGGATGGAACTTACGCGCGCGAAATGACGTATCTGTTGCAGAGGTGCGAGCATGGGAACATTCGTGCAGGACGTAAAATACGCCTTGCGGATGCTGGTTAAGAATCCAGGCTTCGCGCTGATCGCGATTCTGACGCTAGCTCTGGGCATCGGGGCGAATACCGCGCTATTTTCCGTCGTGAACGGGGTCCTGCTCAATCCTCTGCCGTTTGCCAGTCCCAGCAGGCTGGCGGCGATCCATTGGAAGACGCCCCAGTTCGAGCAAGCCTCGATTACTTACCCGAATTTCCTGGATTGGCAAAGGGACAATCGAAGCTTCGAAGCGATGGCCGCCTATCGCGAAATGGACTTCAGCCTTACTGGTTACGGCGATCCGCAACGATTGCACGGGCAGCAGATTTCCGCCGACTTCTTTCCGATTCTCGGTGTGCAGCCGATTCTGGGCAGGATGATTCGCCGCGAGGAAGATCAAGTGGGCGCGGCTCCGGTTGCGCTGCTCGGCGAAGGCTTTTGGAAGAGCAAGTTCGCATCTTCACCGGAAGTGATTGGCAAGAGCCTCACGCTGAATGACACCGCGTACACCGTGGTTGGCGTGATCACCGGCCGCACGCCGATGTTCGATCCCACCGTGATGGATGTTTACGTACCGATCGGGCAATGGGCCGACCCCACTTTCCGCGACCGCAAGATCGGCATGGGCACGCAAAGCGTGGGAAAACTGAAGAGCGGCGTCACTTTCCAGCAAGCTGGCGCGGATATGGATTCCGTCGCCCGCAACCTTGCCGCGACGTATCCCGATGCCGACAAGGGCACCGGCATCACTCTGAACCCGCTGAAACAGGATATTGTCGGCGACGTCCAGCCGGCGCTGCTCATCCTTTTGGGCGCGGTGGGTTTTGTGTTGCTGATCGCTTGTGCCAACGTCGCCAATCTGCTGCTGGCGCGTTCGGCGGGCCGTGCGCGCGAGTTTGCCATTCGCGCGGCGATGGGCGCGAGCCAATTTCGCGTGATCCGCCAACTGTTGACGGAAAGCGTGCTGCTCGGTATTGCGGGCGGAGCGCTTGGCCTGGTCCTGGCGAAATGGGGAACCAGCGCCGTGCTGGCGGCGCTACCCGCTGCGCTGCCGCGCGCCGACAACATTCATCTTGATGCTGGCGTGCTGCTGTTCACGCTGGGAATGTCGGTGCTGGCCGGAACGATTTTCGGTCTGGCTCCCGCGCTGCGAACGGCGCGCCCGAATGTCGCCGGAACACTCAAAGAGGGTGGGCGAGGCGGGAGCGGCACGCGCCACCGGATGCAAAATGTTTTTGTCGTGATCGAAATGGCGCTCTCGCTGGTGTTGCTGGTCGGCGCGGGGCTGATGATTCGCACGCTCGCCGCGCTCGGCAGCGTCAATCCCGGATTTGATCCGCAGAACGTGTCCACCTTCGCGCTGGGCTTGTCGCCCGCCAGAACTTCCACTCCCGCAAAAATTCGCGCCGCCCTGCGCGATGCCACCGCAAGTTTTGCGTCCGTTCCTGGCGTGGAAGCAGCGTCGGCATTTGGAGGCAGCCTTCCCATGCAGGGCGATTCCGAGCTGCCCTTCTGGCGTGAGGGCCAGCCGCGCCCCGCCACCGACGGCGAAATGAATTTCGCGCTCTGGTATCCGGTGCAGCCGCAGTATTTGCAAGCGATGGGCACGCCACTGATCCGCGGCCGCTTCATCTCCGCTCAAGACTCGGAAAAGTCGCCGGCCGTCATCGTGATCGATCAAAATTTCGCGCGGGAATACTTTCCAAATGAAGATCCCATTGGGAAACGAATGAATCTTGGCCTGATCAATGGCATCGCAGAAATAGTAGGCGTGGTGGGGCACGTCAAGCACTGGGGACTCGGCGACAAAGGGCACCAAAATCTGCAAGCCGAGTTTTATTCATCCATCGTGCAGCTGCCCGACCAGGTGCTGCCGCTTGCGGCCGGTGGCATCGGCATGGTGGTACGCACCTCCGGCAATCCGGAAGCTTTCACCAGCGCCATCCGCCAGGCGTCCACGAAATTCGATAGCGGGCAGGTGGTTTACGACTTTACGCCGATGACCAAAATCGTTTCCGACTCCATCGCCACGCAGAGATTCACGATGATTCTGCTGGAAATATTTTCGGGACTGGCGCTGGTGCTGTCGTCGGTTGGAATTTACGGTGTGATTTCGTATCTGGTGGGCCAGCGCACGCATGAAATTGGCATTCGCTTGGCCCTGGGCGCGCAACGGAGGGATGTGATGCGCATGGTGCTGGGCGAAGGATTAAGAGTGGCGCTGCTGGGAGTGGTCGTGGGAATCGTAGCCGCCCTGGGATTGACGCGCTTGCTGACCCAAATGATTTTCGGCGTGCGCGCCGTCGATCCGCTCACGTTCGCGGGTGTCGCCATTTTGTTGACGTTCATCGCGATGGTCGCCTGTTACATCCCGGCCCGCCGCGCCATGCGCGTAGATCCCATCGTGGCGCTGCGGTACGAGTGACGACGAATCGCTCGGAATCGACGACTGATGGCGGTAGCGCCATTGCCGGGTGTTACCGATCACTAGTCACCAATCACTACTCACGAATCACGGAGCTTTAAATGGAAACGCTACTCCAAGACATTCGCTACGGCGCGCGCATGCTGATGAAGAATCCCGGCTTTCTGATCGTCGCCGTGATCACCCTGGCCCTCGGCATCGGCGCTAACACCGCCATCTTCAGCATGGTGGACGCTTTTCTGCTGCGCCCGCTTCCGGTGAAAGATCCCGCGCAAATCACGGTGCTGGCATTCCAGCAGAAACAGGGAAATTTCTTGACGCAATTCTCGCTCGCGGATTATCGCGACATCCGCGATCAATCCACCGGCGTGTTTTCCGACGTCTTCGCGTACCAGTTCGGCTTGGATGGCCTGAGCGTGGACGGCAAAGCCGACCGCGTCATGACCAACTACGTCACCGGCAATTATTTTTCCGCCCTGGGCCTGAAACCGGCGCTGGGCCGTTTGATTTTGCCCTCCGAAGGCGATGTGCCGGGCGCGGATCCCGTCATGGTCCTCGGTTTTTCCTACTGGCAAACTCGCTTCGGCGGCGATCCGGGAATTATCGGGCGAAAAGTTTCCCTGGATGGCCAGCCAATCACCATCGTCGGCGTTGCCCCCAAAGATTTTGTTGGCGTGTATCCGATTTTGAGCGTGCAAGGATATTTGCCGATGGGCATGGCAACCATTGCGGGCAATCCCAGCGACTTCATGACTAATCGCCAAATTCGCAATGTGCCGATCCTGGCGCGGCTGCGGGCCGGCGCGAGTATGCCGCAGGCGGAAGCCGCGTTGGCCGTCATATCTCAAAGGCTGGCTCAGGAATATCCGGAAGGACACAAAGACCTCAACGTGCAAGCGTTTCGTGAACTGGAGGCGCGGCCCAATCCCGATCCGAATCACACCGTATTCGTAGTGGGCGGCCTTTTTCTCGGCCTGGCTGTGATGGTGCTGTTGCTCGCTTGCGTCAACGTGGCCAATATTTTGCTCGTCAGATCCACGGTGCGCGAACGCGAAATGGCGATCCGCGCGGCTCTGGGTGCGGCGAGAATTCGCATGATCCGGCAACTGCTTACCGAAAGCGTTCTGCTCGCGCTGTTGGGCGGTGTGGCCGGCGTTCTGCTGGGTTATTGGGGCAGTTCCGCGCTCAGCTCGGTCAACGTTCAGACCGACCTTCCCGTTCATTTTGATTTCGGTTTCGATTGGCGCGTATTTGGATTCGCCACTGCGGCGGCATTGCTCACCGGAATCATCGTGGGCATCGTGCCGGCGGTACGCGCATCGCGCGGAAATTTGAGCGCGATTTTGCATGAAGGCGGCCGCGGCGTGGTGGGCGGCAAGAACCGTCTGCGCAGCGCGCTGGTGGTGGTCCAAGTGGCGGGATCGTTGATGCTGCTGATCATCGCAGGACTATTCACGCGCAGCCTCGCGCAGGCGCAACGCACCGAGCTCGGCTTCAAACCCGATCACGTCCTGAACCTGATCATGGATCCGAACGAAATCGGTTACAACCAGTCGCAAACGCGCGACTTCTACAAAAATCTGTTGCAGCGTGTTCGCGTGCTTCCCGGAGTTGTCTCTGCCTCCACCGCGAATGCCACTCCCATGGGCTACTACAACAATTTCGATTCGCTCGCCATTGAGGGATACCAGCCGCCTCCGGGCCAGCCGGCTCCGGCCTCCCTCTACAACACGATTTCCACGGACTATTTTCCGACGATGGGAGTTTCGCTGCTGCGCGGCAGAAACTTCACGGAAGCTGACGACGAGAGTGGCCAGTATGTCGCCATCGTGAGTGAAGCGATGGCCAAGCAGTTTTGGCCCGACAAAGATCCCATCGGCCGCCAATTTCAAATGACCACGGACCCCAAGCACTCGCTGGTGATTGTCGGCGTAGCCAAGGACATTCGCTTCAACGGCCTCACCGGTCCCTTCAGTCCGATGTTCTACGCGCCTTACCTGCAGCACCAGAACGGAAATTCGCTGCAGGCTCTGCAACTGCGCACAGCAGGCGCGCCGGAAACGATGATTCCGGAAATCGAGCACGCCATCGAATCCCTCGCGCCGCAGCTTCCGGTCTTCGATGTGCAGACGATGACCCAGGCGCTCAACACGCTGAATGGTCTGCTCTTCTACAAAATCGGCGCGGTGCTGGCGGCGCTGCTCGGAATGTTGGGATTGGTGCTGGCCATCGTCGGAGTTTACGGCGTGGTTTCCTACGCCGCCACTCAGAAGACCCACGAAATCGGCGTGCGCATGGCGTTGGGAGCTCAGCCCGCGGACATTCTGAAAATGGTTTTCCGCGAAGGATTGCTGATCGTCGGAGTGGGACTGCTGGTGGGCATTGGCGGCGCGCTGGCTGCCGGGCAAGTGGTTGGCAGCTTTCTCACGGTCAGCCCTCGCGATCCGGTGACGTACGCAATCGTGACGGCGATACTGCTGATCGTGGCGCTGAGCGCATGTTTTATTCCCGCCCGGCGCGCGATGCGCGTGGATCCAATGGTCGCTCTGCGATACGAGTGATGAGTGATAACTGACGTGTGCCAAGTGGTTCGCGACGCGCGCTGACGGCGAACGTTGGCCGCTTCTTATCACTCGTCACTCATCACATCTTTAGGAGGTGCGATGGGAACTTTACTGCAGGACATTCGCTATGGAATCCGCATGCTTGCGAAAAGCCCCGGATTCACCGCGCTAGCCGTCATCACTTTGGCGCTGGGCATCGGCGCGAACACCGCCATCTTTTCCGTGATCAATTCCGTCGTCCTGCGGCCGCTGCCATTTCACGAGCCCGGGCGCCTGGTGGCGCTGTGGCAAACCGAAAGCGCGCCCGGAAATTTTCCGCTCACAGGGCCGGATTATCTGGACTGGGAAGCGCAGAGCCGCACCCTCGAAGCTACCAGCCTGTATTCCTGGGAACGCTCGGCCAACGCCAGCGGCACCGGTGAGCCCGAAGCCGCTTCTACACTCCGCACGCAGGCCAATTTTTTCAGCCTGCTCGGCGTGCAACCGCAAATCGGGCGCGCCTTCGATCCCGGTGAAGACCAGGCCGGAAAAAATCACGTAGCGATTCTGAGCAACGCCTTCTGGCGCAGGAAATTCGGCGGCCGCTCCGATGTCTTGGGCAAGACGATCGAACTGAATGACGAACCTTATACCGTTGTCGGCGTGCTGCCCGCCTGGTTCAATTTTCAGCGCGCCACGGAAATCTGGACGCCCATGGACATGACGCGCCAGGCGCTGGGGCCGCGCGGTACGCACGCCTATCGCGCCATCGCCAGACTCAAAGCAAACGTCAGCGTGGCTCAGTCGCAAGCGGAGCTAAACAACATCATCAAGCAGGTGGCAAAACAAAATGGAGATACCGATAAATACAACGGAGCGATCGTCGTCCCTCTGACGCAGGAGCTAACCGGAAGCTCCCGCGAGAGTCTTTTCATTTTGCTCGGCGCTGTCGCGCTGGTGCTGCTAGTGGCCTGCGCCAACGTGGCGAATTTGATGCTCGCGCGCGCCAGCAATCGCCAGCGCGAAATCGCCGTGCGCGCCGCGATGGGCGCCGGACGGTGGCGCTTGGCGCGGCAACTGCTCACCGAAAGTATTTTGCTTTCTCTGCTGGGCGCCGCACTGGGACTCTTGGGGGCGTTCTGGGCGGTATCTTTTCTGCAGTCGGCCGAGACCCTGCCGATTCCCCGCGCCAATCCCATTCAGATTGACGTGACCGTTCTGCTTTTCACTATCGGCGTCAGCATCTTGGTGGGCACGCTGTTTGGCCTGGTGCCGGCGATGCAATCTTTCCGCCTCAATCTCAGCGAGGAGCTCAAATCCAGCGCGCAGGCTGTCGTCAGTCCTTCCGGAACGCGCCGCTTGTTGCGCGATGCGCTGGTCGTCGGCGAAATTGCCGCATCGCTAGCGTTGCTGATCGGCGCGGGCTTGCTGCTGCGCAGCTTCTCGCGCTTGCGCAATTCCGGGATCGGAGTGCAAACAGAAAACGTAATCACCATGGGCATTAATCTGCCGACGGCCAAATACCAGACGCTCGCGGCGCGCCGCCAGTTCTTCGATCAGCTGATCGAGCGCATCGAGCGCGAACCGGGCGTCCAGGCGGCCAGTGTCTCGACGGAAATTCCGTTGGAAGGCGGCAACAACGGTTACATCATCGTGGCCGGCCAGGACAACCCGGCGCTGGCGACTCAACTCGTCGAATGGAACAACATCACCCCTGATTATTTTCGCGCGTACGGGGTACCCGTTTTGCAGGGCCGCGTTTTCACCCCCGAAGAAGTGGAACGTACCGCTGTTGTGAATCTGAAACTGGGCGACCTTTATAAGAACGATCCGAACCTGAAATCCCTGCCGTCGGATATCCAATTTGTCGCGGTCATCAATCGCAAGATGGCGGAATTATATTGGCCAAGGCAGAACGCCGTCGCCAAAGTGTTCCAGGCTGGCGGCATTCCGGTCACTGTCGTCGGCGTGGTTGGCGATGTGAAAGAGTGGGACATACGCCAGGATGTGCCGCCGCAAGCGTATTTCCCGCTCACCGCGGCTCTCGATAGTGCAGGATTTGGCATGCAACTAACCGTGAAAACGAACGTCGCTCCACGCAGCGTTTTGGCGGCGATTCGCGGCGACTTTCATGCGCTGGATGACGGCCTGGCCGTATTCCGCCCGCGCACCATGGATGAAGTGGTCGCCGACGCCATGCAGGACACCAGCGAACAAACCCTGCTGCTCGGAATTTTTGCCGGGCTCGCCCTCCTGCTTGCGTCCGTGGGAATTTATGGAGTGATGGCCTACGTCGTGACGCAACGTACGCACGAAATCGGCGTGCGCATGGCGCTTGGCGCGCAGCAGCAGGACGTGTTGCGCCTGGTTCTTGGCGAAGGCTCCCGCCTTACCGCCATCGGTGTGGGCCTTGGTCTCGTCGCCGCTTTCACTCTCACCCGATTGCTGCACGCGCTGCTGTTCGGCGTCAGCGCCAGCGATCCGTACACCTTCGCGGGAGTCTCCATCCTGCTCGCACTCGTCGCCATGGCGGCCTGCTACATTCCAGCGCGCCGTGCTTCGCGCGTAGATCCCATGGTCGCCCTTCGCTATGAGTGAAGAGTAATGAGTGGCGAGCGAAAGGCGCGGGTCTTCGTGCTGGGGGCGCAAAACCACCGAAAACGCTCCCTCTAGCCAGAAGTTTTCTAGGAGTTCGAGAATGGAAACGCTGCTGCAAGATATTCGCTACGGTATTCGCATGCTGGCGAAAAATCCCGGGTTCACCGCCATCGCGGTCCTCACTCTGGCTTTGGGAATTGGTGCGAACACCGCGATATTCTCCGTCGTCAATGCCGAACTTCTGCGTCCGCTGCCCTTCCGCGAGCCCAGCCAGTTGGTGCGCGTGGCCTCCGCCAACGCGAGAGTCCATACGGTCAGCGGCTCCGTTTCGTATCCCGATTTCGCGGACTGGCGCTCGCAAAATCATGTCTTCCAGAATATGGCCGCGTACGTGGACTCCAGCTTCGCTCTTACCGGCATCGAGCAACCCGCGCACCTGGCGGCAGCAACTGTTTCCGCCAGTATGTTCGATCTGCTGGGTGTCTCGCTGGAATTGGGCCGCGGATTTTCACCGGAGGACGATGAACCGCACCATCACGTCGTCATACTCAGCCATCGGCTGTGGAAAGAACGCTTCGGCGGCGATCCGCAGATCATCGGCCGGGTGATCACGCTCGATAACAGCGCCTACACCGTGGTGGGCGTGATGCCGGCGAGCTTTCAGTATCTGCTGCAACGCGAAACGCCGGCGCTGTGGTCCAGCTTCAGTCCTCTGCGGGAATCCACTACGGACTCACCCTCGATGTCCGACCAGCGCGACGCACATTTCTTGAGAGCGATCGCGCGAATGAAGCCCGGCGTCACGCTCGCGGAGGCGCAAGCCAACATGGACGTGATCGCCGCCTCGCTGGCCAAGCAATATCCCGACACCAATAAGTATTTCGGCGTGCATGTGGTTTCCGAGCAGGAAGAACTGACGCAAAGTATCCGTCCGGCGCTGGTCGTCATGATGGTAGCCGTCGGATTGGTGCTGTTGATCGCCTGCGTAAACGTGGCCAATCTGTTGCTGGCGCGCGCCACCTCGCGCACGCGTGAGATCGCCATCCGTTCGGCGCTGGGTGCCGGACGCCAGCGCGTGGTTCGCCAGCTCCTCACGGAAAGTTTTCTGCTGGCGCTCATGGCCGGCGCGCTTGGCCTGCTCCTGGCATTGTGGGGCAGCGCCGCCCTGGTGCGCTTCAGCCCTGCCAATTTGCCGCGCATCGCTGAAATTCAAATGGACGGCTGGGTGCTGGCCTTCACCATGGGACTGTCGCTCGCCACCGGGATGCTTTTCGGCCTCGCGCCTGCTCTGCAGGTGTCGCACGCCAATATCGTGGACGCTTTGAAGGAAGGCGCGCTCAGCTCTACCGCAGGGCGCGGACGCCACGCCTTGCGTAGCTCTCTGGTCATCGTGCAAATGGCGATGGCGCTCGTGCTGCTGGTCGCCAGCGGACTGCTGATTCGCAGCCTCCTGCATTTGCAGAACGTGAATCCGGGATTCGATCCGCACAACGTGATGACCTCCAACGTGGATTTGCCGGACGCAAAATATACCGACGCCAAGAAAGCTCAATATTTCAAGGATCTGATGCCGCAGCTCAACGCGCTGCCAGGGGTGCAGTCCGCCGCGGGCATTTATCCGCTGCCGATGGGCGGCGACGAAATTCGCACCAGCTTTCAAGTTGATGGGCATCCCGTCGCCAAGAGCGAAGAGCCGCACACCTCTCTGCGAGACATCACCCCGGATTATTTTGCAACGATGCGTATCCCCATTCTCCAGGGCCGCGATTTCAGGGCGCAGGATGAAATCGCGTCCACGCCAGTAGTCATCATCAACGAGGCGCTCGCGCACCAGGCCTTCCCTGGCGAAAATCCGATTGGAAAACACATCATGCCCGAAGTTGGCCAGGGAGCAAGCGAGCCAGTGATGCGCGAAGTCGTCGGCGTCGTGGGAAATGTAAAGTTTCGTGATTTGAGCGACGAGTGGGGGCCCGAATCCTACGTCCCTTCCGCGCAAATATCGTTCGGCTCTTTGACTCTGGTGGTGCGCACTTCTCAAAACGCTGATAGCCTCGCCAAGCCAATCGCCGAGACCGTGCGGTCGCTCGACAAGGACCTGCCCGCTTACGCGCCCAAGACCGTCGAAGAATATCTGAACGGCACCATTGCGCAGCCACGCTTCAATACCTATCTGCTGGGAATTTTTGCGGCCTTGGCGATGCTGCTCACGGCGGTTGGCCTCTACGGTGTGATCGCTTACTCCGTGGCTCAACGCACCCATGAGCTCGGCATCCGCATGGCCCTGGGCGGTCGACCGCGAGACATGCTGCGCCTCATCGTGGGCCAAGGTCTGCGTCTCGCGATCTTCGGAGTCGGCATCGGTCTGGCCGCTGCCTTCGTGCTGACGCATTTTCTATCCAGCATGCTCTTTGGCGTCAGCACAGCCGACCCGATTTCTTACCTCGCTGTGGTGACTCTGTTACTAGTGGTTGTGATCGTCGCTTGCTACGTCCCGGCTCGGCGGGCCATGCGCGTGGACCCGATGGTCGCCCTGCGCTACGAATAACCGCCACGGTGCCTAACTGAGCAGGCGGTGGCGCTCGCTTATAAAGGATATCTGCATCCCACGTGCGGCTACTGTCCGAAATCGCAACGTGCATTCCCGCAACTGGTCAGGCGGCGTCGTCCACGGCCCCTACCTAGGCTTTAATCTGCTGTAAACGCGAACCTTATATTAATATGAGCCTGGAATCACACCTGCCCATATTCGGGAGGAACCGAACCGGGGAACTCTCCGCAACCAGCTCAGCGGGGCTCGAATGATAAACGGCATGACGGTCGAATCCACCACCGAAAATCCCGCAACGCAGCCGCGAGTCCTTATCGCGGACGACCAGCCCGACATCCTGGAAGCGCTACGGCTGTTGTTAAAAGGACACGGCTACGCCACCGAGTCGGTCACGTCGCCCGCAGCCTTGTTCGCCGCCATTTCCCAAAACGGATTTGACCTTATTTTGATGGACCTTAACTATGCTCGCGACACCACTTCCGGCCGCGAGGGCATAGATCTACTCGCGCGACTGAAAGCCACCGAAAACGCTCCTCCGATCGTCGTGATGACGGGCTGGGCCACCGTCGGGTTGGCGGTCGAAGCGATGCAGCAGGGCGTGGGCGACTTCGTAGAAAAGCCCTGGGTGAACACCCGCTTGCTCGAGATTCTGCAGAAACAAGTTCAGATCGGCCGCGAGCGCCGCGAAGCTCGGCAAAAAGCCGCGGCCCACACCATCGCGCAGACCGAAATCGCCTCGCAGCTTCACGCCCAGGACCGCGAGATTGCCGAAGCGCGCGCCATTCAGCAAGGCTTCCTGCCGAAAGAGATTCCGCAACTGCACGGATTTGAAATAGCCGGCGCATGGCAACCAGCGCGCGTGGTGGGCGGCGACTACTACGACGTCCTTCCGTTCGAGCAAGAAACACTGGGCATTTGCATCGGCGACGTTGCCGGAAAAGGCATGCCAGCAGCGTTGCTGATGTCTAACCTGCAGGCGGCTTTTCGCGGCTTCGCTTCACCGTCGCTTGCTCCAGAACATCTGTGCAGCAGGTTGAATTCACTCATCTGCCGCAATATCGCTACCGACCGCTTCATCACATTTTTCTACGCCCTGCTGGACGGCGCGGCACGCCAGCTGCGTTACACCAACGCCGGGCACAATGCGCCAATCGTGTTCCATGGCGACGGTACGCACGACCGACTGCTGGAAGGCGGTGGCATTCTCGGCGTGTTTCCCATCCAGGAGTTTTCCACCGGCACCTGCGACCTGGCATCCGGTGACCGCGTGCTGCTTTTTACCGACGGAGTGACGGAAGCGCACGTTCCGGAAGGCGAAGAGTTCGGCGAAGTGCGTCTGCTCGAGCTACTCGAAAAAAATCGCGATGCAAGCGCCGAAGATTTGCAGAAAATCGTTTTGCAAGCCGCGGGCGAGTTCTGCCACGGCCATTGGCACGACGACGCCACTCTCATCGTCATTGCCGTGGAATAATCATGGCGGGTAAAGGCGCCGGCGATCGGTGGCGTCGAATGTCTGGCATCAGAAGTTCGCACCGAGGAGCAAACCATCGTGATTAAACTGATTGACGTCGAAAAATTTTACGAATCCGGCGCCGGCAAGACGTGGGTGCTGCGCCGCATCAACCTGGAAATCCACGAAGGTGATTTCATCACCGTGATGGGTCCATCTGGCGCGGGCAAGTCCACTTTGATGGGCATTATCGGCATGCTCGATGGCGCTTGGAAGGGCGAATATCACCTGCTCGATAATCCAGTGCACAAACTCGACAATCGCCGCCGCGTCGAGCTGCACAAAAAATACATCGGCTTCGTTTTTCAGCAGTACCACTTGCTCGATAATCTCACTGTCGCCGAAAATCTGGATTTGCCGCTTTCCTATCGCGACATCAAGAAAACCGAGCGCGAAGGCATGGTCGCGGACGCTCTCGATCGCTTCCAAATTGTCGGCAAAAAAGCGCTCTTCCCGAATCAACTTTCCGGCGGACAACAGCAGCTGGTGGCCGTCGCGCGCGCGGTGATTGGCAGGCCCAAGCTGATCCTCGCGGACGAGCCCACCGGCAGCCTGCATTCCAGCCAGGGAAAAATGATCATGGACATGTTGAAGAAATTGAATGACGACGGCACCACCATCATTCAGGTGACCCACAACAACGAGTGGGCTGCCTACGGTAATCGCATCATTCAACTCGCCGACGGTTGGATCGTGGATGGTCAGCCTGTAGCGGGTGGAGCTGCGGCCAGCCGCTGAGTGTGCAATCGCGCATTGTGCGCGGCGCGTTGCACGGAGAGTCCAAGGTGCGAAGCAAGCAATTCTTTGAAAATTTGCTGCAGGATATACGCTACGCGATACGCATGCTGCGCCGCAGCCCCGGCTTTACCGCGACGGCCATTGCCGCGCTGGCGCTAGGCATCGGCGCGAACACCGCGATTTTCACCGTCGTTAATACAGTGCTGCTGCAACCGCTCGCCTATCCTAGGCCCGATCGCTTGGTGCAACTGGAGCTAAGCAGCGCTGAAGGAAATGCAAACGTCACTTCGATTCCGAAGTACGCGATCTGGCGTGAACAGACGCAGGTCTTTCAGGATGTGGCAGCCTACAATGCAAATGGTCCTGGCGTAAATCTCACCGGTGGTGATCGCCCGGAGCAGCTCAAGAGCGTGCGCGTCTCGGCCAGTTTTTTCCCGTTATTCGGCGCGAGCATGGCGGCCGGCCGTGCGTTTTCTGACGACGAGGATCGTCCTGGTGGCGCTCGATTGGTGGTGCTCGGCAATGGGTTGTGGCGTCGGCGATTCGCGGCGGATCCCAACATAGTCGGCAGGAACATTGAGCTCGGTGGCGAGCCTTATTTAGTGACGGGTGTGCTCGCCGCCACTTTCACGTCCGATCCCCCCGCGGATATTTACATCCCGCTGCAAGCGGACCCGAACAGCACCGACCAGGCCCATTACTTGCGCTCTGCGGCGCGCATGAAACCCGGAGTCACGCTGGCGCAAGCGCAGGCCGCGATGAAACTCGCCGCAGAAGAATATAAGCGGAAATTTCCCGGTAACATCGCCATGGGCCCGCAAGATAGCTTCACCGCCGAACCGCTGCGCGACTCGGTGATTGGCGATGTTCGCAAATCGCTGCTGATTCTGCTGGGCGCGGTTGGCATGGTGCTGTTGACCGCCTGCGCCAACGTGGCTAATTTGCTCCTGGTGCGCGCCACCATGCGCAAACGCGAAATCGCCATTCGCGCCGCTATGGGCGCGGGGCGCGGACGCATCGTCCGCCAACTGCTCACCGAAAGCGTCCTGCTGTCTCTCAGCGGCGGCGTGCTCGGTCTCGCGCTTGGTTATTTCGGCGTGCGCGCGCTGCTGACGATCAACCCCGGCAACATTCCCCGCATCGGCGAACAAGGCGCTGCCATCACTCTCGATTGGCGCGTGCTCGCGTTTACTTTGCTCGTCTCGCTAGCCACCGGAATCTTGTTCGGGCTGATACCTGCGTTCAGCGCTTCGCACGCCGATCTTGGCCTCACCCTCAAAGAAAGCGGCTCGCGCTCCGGCAGCAGCCTGAGCCAGAACAAGGCTCGCGCGACTCTTATCGTCACCGAAGTCGCGCTCGCTTTGGTGCTGCTGGTCGGCGCGGCTTTGCTCATCCGCACTTTTGCAGCGCTGCGCGGTGTGGATCCCGGTTTCTCTACGGACAAGATTTTCACCATGGAAATGTCCCTCACCGGATCGCGCTACGAAACCTCCGCAACCGTGAATCAGCTCGTGCGCGATTCACAGCGCCGGGTGGAAAGCTTGCCCGGCGTTGTCGCGTTTGCCTCCACCTGCTGCCTTCCTCTCGAAGGCGGCTTTGGCCTGCCATTCATCATCGAAGGGCGTCCGCTCACCGACGGCCCAGCTCATGGCGGCGCCGGTTATCGCCCGTTGTCACCGCGTTATTTTGACGTATTCAAAATTCCGCTGCTGCGCGGCCGGATGTTTACGGACCACGATGATAGCGGCTCGGAACTAGTCGTCCTGATCAACGAGGGCATGGCTAAGAAATACTGGCAGGACGCGAATCCCGTGGGCCAGCGCATCACCATTGGCAAAGGCGTGGGCCCCGAGTTCGAAGAACCTGCGCGCGAAATCGTTGGAATTGTGGGAGACGTGAGAAACGGCGGCCTCGACAGCGACCCCGACGAAATCATGTACGTCCCCGTGGCGCAAATGACCAATGGCCAGACCGCGCTCAACAACCGCATCATTCCAATCACTTGGATCGTGCGCACCAAGGTCGAGCCATTTTCACTCAGCACGGAAATTCAGGAGCAACTTCGCACCGCGAGCGGCGGCTTGCCCGTCTCGCATATCCGCTCCATGGATCAAGTGCGTTCGGAATCTACGCAGCGAACTGATTTCAATATGACGCTGCTGGTGATTTTTGCCGGCGTCGCGCTGCTTCTGGCCGCCATCGGAATCTACGGCCTGATGGCGTATTCCGTGCAACTGCGCACCCAAGAAATCGGCATTCGCATGGCTTTGGGAGCGGGGCCGCAAGACGTGCGCAGCATGGTCGTCAAGCAGGGCATGCGCCTCGCGTTGCTTGGCGTTTTTCTGGGCCTCGCGGCCGCTCTTGCGCTCACGCGATTGATGGCCAGCCTGCTGTATGGTGTGAAGCCCTGGGATCCCGCGGCGATTGTGTCGGTCGCGGTGCTGCTCAGCGCGGTGGCGTTGCTCGCGACTTATTTCCCCGCGCTTCGCGCTTCGCGTGTTGACCCGATGATTGCGCTGCGTTACGAGTGAGCGTCACGAATGAGGATTGGAATGGATTGGCCTAAGAGGTGGACATCAAGTGACGAAGCAGTAGGATAGCCTGTCACTTCGGCGCTTCTTGGGGACGAAAATTATGGACACACTTTGGCAGGATCTGCGTTACGGCGTGCGCATGCTGCGGCGAAACCCCGGTTTCGCGGCCGTCGCCATTTTGACTTTGGCGATCGGCATTGGCGCGAATATCGTGATTTTCAGCGTGGTCAACGGAATTTTGCTGAAGCCGCTGCCGTTTCCGGATTCCCACCGTGTCGTCACTATCTGGGAGACGGACGCGAACCGCAACGTCACGCGCGGCACCGCCTCCGCTGCGGAATTCCTGGACTGGCGCGACATGAATCACGTCTTCCAGGAACTTTCCGGCTGGCGCGCTTTGTACTTCACCATCACCGGCGGCGGAGAGCCAGAGCGCGTGTGGGGGTCGCAAGTGTCGGGCAATTTTTTTCGCACGTTGCGCGTCACTCCGATGCTTGGCCGGGATTTCACGCCGGAAGACGAACAAATCGGCCATGAACACGTGGTCATCTTGAGTTACGGCTTGTGGCAGAGCCGTTACGGCAGCGATGCTGGAATTCTCGGCAAGACGATTCTGCTGAATGAAGAGTCGTTCACCGTGATTGGAGTCTTGCCGCGCAGCTTCTCTCTCTACGGCACGCTGCCGGAGTTCGAACTGTGGAAGCCCTTCACATTTAATCGCACCCAACTCGATCGCGAGGATCACGAACTCGTGATTTTCGGGCGGCTCAAAGACGGCGTGCCTATTTCCCAGGCCAACGCCGAAATGATAACCATTCAGGAGCAGCTCAAAAAACAGTATCCGGCCTTCGACCAGAAGAACGGAATGCGCGTGGTGGGCTTCCACGACGAACTCGTCAGCACGCTCCGGCCCGGCCTGCTGCTTCTCGTGGCCGCTGTGGCCTTCGTTCTGCTGATCGCTTGCGCGAATGTCGCGAACCTGATGCTCGCCCGCGCCGCCGTCCGTGAACGCGAAATCGCTCTGCGCGTTTCTCTGGGCGCGGGCCGGAAGCGAATTTTCCGGCAACTTCTCACGGAAAGCGCGCTCCTGTCCCTCATCGGCGCGGCGATCGGAATCCTGTTCGCTTACGGCGGCATTCACATTCTGCGCGATGCCGTCGTCTCCGGACAAGGCTCGCGGATCCCTCACCCGGAATGGATCACCATTGACCCCACCGTGCTCGGCTTCACGTTCCTGGTTGCCCTGGCTACGGGAATACTTTTTGGCTTTGCCCCGGCGATCCAGATTTCGCGCTCGGCGTTGTTCGAATCTCTCAAGGAAGGAAGCCGCGGCTCCACGGCCGGACGCCACAGCCAGCTGGCGCGTTCGGTGCTGGTCGTTTCCGAAGTGGCTTTCTCACTCATGCTCCTGGTGGGAGCAGGCTTGCTAGTGCGCAGCTTTGCGCTGATGTTGGCCGAGCCGTTGGGGTTCGACCCCGAAAACTTGTTGACCGCCCAGTTGCTCCTTCCCGATGCGCACTACCCGGACGGCCCGCGCATCTCGAATTTCTATCAGTCCGTTGTCGAGCGCGTCAACGCGATTCCCGGCGTGAACTCCGCAAGCGCCGCCAATTTTTTGCCTCTGACCCATTGGACGCACTTTTGCGATTTCGAAATAGCCGGCCGCGCGTCTCCGCGCTCCGGTGAACATTTTACGTCTGAATACCGCGTCGCGGACTGGCGCTACTTGTCCACAATGGGCGTCCCGGTGAAAGAAGGCCGCAACTTCACGTCTGCCGACGGGCCAGATTCCCAGGCCGTCGCGCTGGTCAACGAAGTCCTCGCGCGCCGCTATTGGCCGAACGCGGATCCCGTCGGCCAGCAGATCCGCCTGATCTTTAACCCGACCAAGACTCCTTGGGACGCCATCCCGCACCAGGGCTGGCTCACCATCGTGGGAGTCGTTGGCGACATCAGGGATTGGGCCTGGTCCGAACCAAAGTCCGGGCAGCTTTATTTGCTGCAAACGCAAAATCCTTCGCGGCTCATGAGTCTGATGGTGCGTTCTCGCGTCGATCGCGCGCAATTAACCGGAGCCCTACGCCGCGCTATTGAGAGCGTTGATCCCGATCAGCCCATCACCGATGTGAAGACGATGGAAGATTATCTCGCCGTGGCTTTCTCGCAGCGACGCCTGAATATGTCGCTGCTGGCTTTTTTCGCGATAGTCGCCGCGTTGCTCGCCGCCATCGGCATTTATGGCGTGATGGGCTACGCCGTCACGCAGCGCTCCCACGAAATCGGCATTCGCATGGCCCTCGGCGCCGAGCCCGGCGACGTGCTCCGAATGATCGTCGGCGACGGCATGAAACTCGCGCTCCTGGGTTTGGCCATCGGTCTCACCGCTTCGCTGCTGCTGATGAAATATCTCGAAAGCCAGCTCTACGGCGTCAAGGCCCGCGATCCGCTCACCTTCATCGGTGTAGCCGCCGGCCTCGCCCTCGTAGCGCTCGCCGCCTGCTATTTTCCAGCGCGCCGCGCCACGAAAGTGGATCCACTGGTGGCACTGCGCTATGAATGAGGAAACCACATGACCTACGCATCCGATGTTTCAACGAACGAGACCGGCGGTAAAATCCAGGGAGAAACCCTTCGCACCATGATGCCAGCCAACGCACCTCGAACCAGAATCCTCGTGGCCGACGATCAGCCGGATATTCGCGAGGCTTTGCGCCTGCTCCTGAAAGGCGAGAAATTTGAAACGGAAACGGTCGCTTCTCCGGCCGCGGTGATGTCTGCGCTGGAGGCGCGCGAGTTCGACGCGCTTCTGATGGATCTGAATTACGCGCGCGACACGACGTCCGGCCAGGAAGGCCTCGACCTGCTTTCGAATATTCGCGCGAAAGACAGCACGCTGCCCATCATCGTCATGACCGCCTGGGGCAGCCTGGAACTCGCGGTCGAAGCGATGCGCCGCGGCGCGAAAGATTTCGTGCAGAAGCCCTGGGAAAACGCGCGCTTGCTGGCCATCTTGAAAACGCAGATCGAGCTTTCGCAAGCCTTGCGCAAAGGCCAGCGTCTCGAAGCTGAAAATCGTCTGTTGCGTGCGGATGGCCGCCCGGTGATGATCGCCGAATCCGCGTCCATGCGTCCGGTGATGGACCTGATCGCGCGTGTGGGCCCTTCGGATGCCAACGTGTTAATCACGGGCGAGCACGGCAGCGGAAAGGAAGTCGTCGCGCGCACGCTTTACGCGCTTTCTTCGCGCTCGGGTCGGCCGCTCGTGACCGTGAACGCGGGCGGATTGCCCGAAGGCGTTTTCGAAAGCGAATTGTTCGGCCACGTGAAGGGCGCATTTACCGATGCGAAAGCCGATCGCGTGGGCCGCTTCGAACTGGCCGATGGCGGCACGCTGTTCCTCGATGAAATTGCCAACGTACCGATGAACTTGCAGGCCAAGCTGCTGCGCGCGCTGGAAACCGGCGAGCTAGAGCGCGTTGGTTCTTCCACCACGCGCCGCGTGGACGTCCGCATTATTTCGGCGACCAACGCGGACGTGCAAACCGAAGTTAGCGGCGGACGTTTCCGCGAGGATTTGCTGTTTCGCTTGAACACCATTGAAATCCATCTGCCGCCATTGCGCGAACGCAAGGAAGATATTCCGCTGTTGGCGCACCATTTCCTGCGGCAATCCGCGCAGCGTTACCGCAAGCAACTGGAAGGATTCGAGCCAGTTGCGTTGCAGATTCTGCTGGATCATCCCTGGCCCGGAAATATTCGCGAGCTGGACCATTCCGTTGAGCGCGCCGTGCTGATGGCCGAAGGTTCAGCCGTCCGCGCCAGCGATCTGGGTCTGCGCCCCGCGCGCGAAGCCTCGCTGCGCCTGGACGAAATGAGCATTGAAGACGTCGAACGCGTACTAATCCAGAAAGCGCTCGCGCGTTTTGGCGGCAACGTCAGCCACGCCAGCAAAGCGCTGGGCTTGAGCCGCAGCGCGCTCTATCGCCGCTTGCAGAAATATAGCCTTTGACACCTCTGCTCTACGAACGCCGAATCTTGCTGCTGGCCCTCGCCGCGGGGCTGGGCGGCACCGCTGTAGCTTTGATTCTCCTGTGGACGGGAAGTTTTTCCTCCAAGCTGCAGTGGACTCTCACGGTAGTGATGGTCATCGCCTGGCTCAGCTTTGCATTTTCCGCGCAAAGCCGCGTCATGTTTCCCCTACGCACGCTTTCAAACCTGCTTGCTGCATTGCGCGAAGGAGATTTTTCCATCCGCGCGCGTGGCGCGAATCGCGAAGACGTCCTCGGCGAAGTTTTGTGGGAAGTGAACGCGCTGGGCGAAACGCTGCGCAAGCAAAGGCTCGGTGCGCTGGAAGCCACGGCGCTGCTGCGCAAGGTGATGGAGGAAATTGACGTCGCAGTTTTTGCGTTCGACGGCGCCGGCTGCCTGCGCCTGGTGAATCGCGCGGGCGAACGCATTCTCAGCCAGCCAGAAGATCGCATTCTGGGGCACACCGCGCTCGAGCTGGGCCTCTTGGAATGTCTCGAAGGTGATACGCCGCGCATTGCGCAGATCGCCTTCCCCGGAAAATCCGGACGCTGGGAAATTCACCGCGGAAGTTTTCGCGAAGCCGGCCTGCCGCACCAGCTGCTGGTCATCACCGATCTAAGCCGCGCCCTGCGTGACGAAGAGCGCCAGGCTTGGCAGCGCCTGATCCGAGTACTCGGTCACGAATTGAACAATTCCCTCGCGCCGATTAAATCCGTCGCCGAAAATTTGGGCAGCATGCTCGGTCGCGAAGACCGCGCTCCCGATTGGCAGGAAGACATGCGCAGCGGCCTGAACGTCATTGCCGCGCGCACCGATGGCCTGGCGCGTTTCATGAACGCCTACGCGCGCTTGGCCAAGCTGCCCCCCCCGGTTTTTCAGCCGATGAGCGTTGGAGTGTGGGTTCGCCGCGTCGTCGGCCTGGAGCCGCGCCTGCCCGTGCAGCTGCAGGCCGGCCCGGATACCGAAATTCAAGCCGATCCCGATCAGCTCGAACAGCTATTGATCAATCTGCTGCACAACGCCGTGGATGCCGCGCTGGAGACAGGCGGCGGCGTGCGCGTCGGCTGGGAACACCAAAACGGCAGCATCGAAGTGTGGGTGCAGGACGACGGCCCGGGAATTCCCAGCGCCGCGAATCTTTTTGTGCCGTTTTTCACCACTAAGCAGGGTGGCTCGGGAATCGGCTTGGTTCTGAGCCGGCAGATCGCCGAAGCTCACGGCGGCTCGCTTACTCTGGAGAATTGCCCCACGCATCGTGGCTCCGAAGCTCGTCTGCGCCTTCCGCTCAATAACTAGAAATTTCTCGCGTCGCTCTCCGCCGGGCAAAGTAGCCGAATTTTACAGGCGCAAAAAAAACCGGCGGTTGGATGGCCTCCAACCGCCGGCACTCAGAGGGAGAAAACTCGTTTACTGTTGCTGTTGTTGTTGCGGCGCTTGCGGATCTTTTTTCGCCAAGTCCGCTTTCGTCGGGTCCGCCGAGATGCCCGTCCCAGGCTTCTGAAAGTGCGTCAGGAACGGCATGAACGGCGTGACTTCGAACGGCATCTTCTCGCGTGCCGAAAGCAGCGGAATCGGTTTCGCCTTCACCAGTTCAACGTGATCGTTCCAGGGGTCCAGCTTGATGCGCGCGCCCACCGGAAGCGCGGAGATCTGATCAATCTTCGTGGGATCGAGCGTCGGAGCGGCGTTCAACAGCGCTGAGCTCAGCGATACGCGATTACCCAGGTGCGGATTAATCAGCGCCGGCAAATTCTTCGATTGTGCATCCAGTTGTTTCAGGAAAAGTCCCGCGCTCGCGAGCTTGTCCTTGTAGGGAGAATTTTTCAGCAATTCCAGAGCCTTGTCATTGGCCATCTGAATCTGCGCCGGGCTGTCCTTGAACGAAAAATGGGCCAGCGCCTCCGTGGTGGTTACGTTGGTCGTATCGTTAAATCCCCACTGATCGGTGGAAGGCTTGGTCACGATGATGTCGGCCAATTCCTGTGCCAGCATCGTCGCCAGGCTGGCTTCGTCCGGCAGCACGTCCAGCAATCCGCGGCTCAGCACGATGGTGTGCCCGATCGAAAACATTTCCAAGGTTCCGGTCAGCAGCACCCGGCAGTGAACTTCCGGCTGCACATCCAGATTGTTCGTCACTTCCAGGTTATTCACGACGGTTTCCAGCACCTTATCCACTTCTCCTGGAGGCGCGAGCAGTCCGATGCGCTGCAGGCGATCCAGCACATTGATTTCCGCCACATGTTGCCATTCGCGCTGTGCTTCGATCGGTGAGCGGTCCTGCGACTGGGCCGCCTGGTCCTGAATCGTCGGCGACTCAATGGTCATCTCGCTGAATTCTTCCTGGCGTCCCACGTTCTTCAGGTTGTAGCCCCACAGGCGCGTCTGCGCTTTGAAGCGAATGTCGCCGCCGAAGAAGTCGCGCAGATCCGATTCCTGGCTATAGATGTATGCCGGCAGCCAAAGTCCCGGCTGCACGTTCAACCGCCAGCTATCGAAATGCAGGTTGAACGAATTGATACCCGCGATGGGCGTGTACACGCCGTTAAAACGCACAATCGTAAAAGTCTGGTCGTCGGCCCACACGCGGCCCTTGAATCGGCCCTTCCCGGATTTCGGCAGCGGTGTGATGTCGAACACCACGCAGCGCACTTCGCCCAGGAATTCGCGTCGCACATAATCAAACTGATAGTGCTGGCGATCGAATCCGCCGGTATCTATGTAAATCATCTGCAGGAAACCTTCCGGCACGTAGGAAGAAGTGAACAGGCCGCTCATGTGCGAAATAGGATTGAATGCATCGAACTTCCCTTTTCGCGCGCCCAGCATCGAATTGTCCACGATGCCTTTGGAAAGGTCAGCCTGTCCCAGAAAATAATGGTCCTTCACCGGGATGGCGCCCATCTCCTTGTCCGTTTTCATGTCCTGAATATAGGTTTCAATCAACGGGCTGAAACGCCGGATCGTCGCCACTTCATCGTGCTCGCGCGCGATCAAATGATCGATCGCCTGATCCACGGTCGCCACGGGCGCCGAAGTGTTCGCTCCCGCCTGCGGCTGGGTTTGATCAGCCGTTTGCGTGGTCTGTGCGGACACTGACCAGGCCAGGCAACTGGCCAGAATTATTCCCAAACCGAAGCTCTTGCACGTGCGCATCTCCATTCCCCTTTCAGTACGCCAATTGGAATACGATGTGGATGATGGCGGTCGAATCCACTGGTTGGCCGTCCTGTTGTGCCGGTTTGAAACGTATCTGCCGGGCTGCCGCTTGCGCGGACTCTTCCAGCCCGTACCCCAGCCCTTGCACTACCCGCTGAACTCTGACGTCCCCCGACGCCGTGAATACCACCTGCAAAAGTACCTCGCCTTCGATCTTCTTGACCCTGGCCTCGTCTGAGTAAACTGGCTTTGGCTTGAACAGGATCTCTACCGGCGTTGTTTTTGCCGCAACATTCGCCGTTTGCTTAATTTTTGGCGCTGCCACCGCGACGTTCTCGTCGCCGAAACCGCCCTGTTGCACGGCCGCGTGTGGTGGGCCGCCTGGGCCTCCTACTGCAACACCGTTACCAAACCCGGTGCTTGCGATTACGCCCTTCGCTCCCTTCGCGCCGCCTGTCCCGTTGCCGCTGCCAGGCCCTGTCGGCATGTCGTACGCGCCTTGAATATTGATGTTCGCCGCCTTGTTCGTCTTACCGTTGGTTGGCACGCCGTTGGGATCGCCGAATCCGCCCGTCTGCACGGCTTCGCGAGGCTTCTTCAATGTGGGAATCGCTGAGCTGCCCATGGACATCGGCGGATTCTGATCCGGGAACGCTTTCGCCACCTGGGTCATGTCCGGCGGCGTATCCTTGTGCACAGCCGGCTTCTTAACGATAGGCGCGGCCACTACCGGCGTGTAGATCTTCGGTTTCGGCAATTCCACCACCGGTTCCGGCTTTGGCTTGGGCACTTCCTTCACCACTTCGTGCTTCACCGGAACAGGTTTCGGTGCTGGTTGCACTGGCTGCGGCTTCCAGGCCACGATCGGCGGCGCTTCCACCGGCGTCGTCCAATAACGCTGTACAATATCAAGCTTTTGCGGCAGCAGCAGGGGTATTACGACCAGCGCGGTTACCGCCGCGATCTGCAGCCCAAACCCGGCGCTGAACAGATCCCAGCGAGGTTCCGCCTCTGGCAGCAACGATGCATTAAAGACAGCTCGATTTGTGCTTCGTGCCATAACGATCACCAGAATCCTTGGATCAAGAAATTAAGATGCGTCGAGACAAAATTGCGGCTGACACTCAATTAGTACTAGAACGAGGGGCTGGGAAGAATAGGACTCGAGTACTATTCTACCCCCAGTCGTGTTGAAAGCGATAACCCAAGTGCTGGGGGTACCTGGAAGGTTAGCCCTAAGATGGTTACGCTGCGGAAACTCCACCCACATGGATGCTCCCATGTACTAATCTAACCCGGCTGGACGGATCAGTTGCGGAATTTAATCGTTGATGTGACGTAAGTGAAGGGGCACGGCCGTGGCCGGCCATGCCCCCTGAACTTACTGTTTTTTCACCGAACTGCTACTGCTTAGTGCGGCTGGACGACCGAATACCCCGTCACGCCGCCATGATTCACCAGCAACAGCACTGGCTGACTGCCTGCCCCGGCGATCGCCTGCCGGTAATCGCTTACGTTCCGGATCGGCTTGTGATTGATTTCCTGGATCACATCGCCGCGGCCAATCGGAGGCTGCGCCGCCGCTGCCGGACTCGAAGGATCCACGGCTGTGACTACCACGCCGTGAACTCCCGCGCCCAGATTAAGCTGCTGCGCAATCTCCGGAGTCAGTTCATCCACTTCCACTCCCTCGAGTCCGCCGCTGCTCTGAGTGCCGGTGTCATCCGCAGCTTCCGTCTTTTCCGGCAACTCTCCCAGCGCCACGGTGTAGTCCTTCGTCTTTCCGTCGCGCCATACGTCCAGATTCACCGACGTGCCCGGCGCCATCTGCGAAATTCGCAGCCGCAGGTCCACGTAGTCGCTAACCGCCTGGCCGTTGAGCTTCACAATCACATCGCCCTTCTGCAATCCGGCCTTCGATGCCGGCGTGTTCGGAGAGACGTCGCCAATCAGCGCGCCGCCGCTCATGTTGTAGTTGAAAGCCTTGGCGATTTCCGGCGACAGATCCTGTATGTGCACGCCCAGGTATCCACGCACCACCTTGCCGTGCGCCAGAATCTGATCCATCACCGGTTTGGCCATGCTCATCGGTATCGCAAAACCCACGCCTTCGTTGCCGCCCGAACCGTGCGACAGAATCGCGGTGTTGACTCCCACCAGGTTGCCGTGGATATCAATCATCGCTCCGCCGGAATTTCCCGGATTGATCGCCGCATCGGTCTGGATGAAGTTCTCGTAATCCTCAATTCCCAGTTGCCCGCGGCCCGTGGCGCTGACGATTCCCATCGTGGCCGTCTCGCCAATTCCAAATGGATCGCCAATCGCGAAAATCAAATCTCCCACGTTGAGCTGTGCGGAATCGCCCAACGGAAGAGTTGGCAAGCCGCTCGCTTCGATCTTCAACACTGCGATATCCGTCTTGGGATCGGCGCCCACCAGCTTCGCCTTGAATTCGCGCTTATCGCTCAGCTGCACTTTGATGTCGGAAGCGCCGTCAATCACGTGATTGTTCGTCAGAATCGTTCCGTCCGGCGTCACGATTACTCCCGAACCCAGAGCTTGCTCGCGCTCCTGGTGCGGTTTGCCCCCGCCGAACTGATCGCCGAAAAACTGGCGGAATGTTGGATCGTTGAAAAATGGCGACATCTGGTTTCCCTGCGACTTCACCATTTTTGATGTGCGAATGTTCACCACCGCCGGCAGCGCCGGCTTGATCACCGCGGAAAATCCGTTTGCGAAATTTCCCAGGCTTACCGGCAGCGCGTTTTGCGCGATGGCGATGGGCTCTCGTGGCGAGCCCAGAACGGTGTGACCCGCCCAGTCCCGGAACCCTTGCGAGAGGAGGGCTCCTCCCGCAAATGCCGCGAGCACCACGACGGTGGCGACCCAGCGGCGAATACTGAAACTACTGCGTTCCATAGCTGTCTCTCCTTAATATCGTCCTGTGTGACGTCTCAATTATATCGCGAGAAGCGCTACGTTGGCGCTACAGCGAATATGGTATTTGACGTAACATCCGCAAATAAGTGTTCCCGCCATTCGCAAGGGAAGTCTGGTTCTCTCCCCGGTATATAGATGCAAAGAATGAGTTTGGGGTTCTCTGAGCGATTCTGTTCGTCGTTCGTCTAAAGCTGCGGCTCTGGTATCCTAAGTGGCTTGTTGTATCTTAGTGCGCCACCAGGGGCGCACCAGGACGTGGCCGCAGCGCAGTTGCCGATTTTTCTTTCCCGGGATTTTCCCGACACCAGAAAAGGAGCTTTGGCATGACTCGAAAAATCCTCGCGCTCGTATGCAGCACAGCGTTCCTGTTGCTCGCAGCGCGGCCCGCAATTTCCGCTCCAGGTGAACAGAAGCAAACTCCCGCAGCTGCGACGGACGACGGCACCATGAAAGCCCTCGTCGCCATCGCCGGAGCCGGCGATATGGAGTCGCACGCCTACCAGGACCTCGAAGAACTAAGTGACGACATCGGCGCGCGCGTCACCGGCTCGCCAGACGCCGCTCGCGCCATCGCCTGGGGCGTCGTAAAAATGAAAGCCATCGGCCTGGAGAACGTCCACACCGAACCCTGGAAAATTTCCCGCGGCTGGACGCGCATTTCCGCCGAAGCCGAACTCGTCGCCCCCATTCACCGCAAACTGATGGTTGATTCGCTCGGCTGGGTTGGTTCCACGCCGCCCGCAGGCGCTGAGGCTGACCTCGTTGCCGTGAATGGCTACCAGCTGCAGGACGAGTTGAAAAATAATTCCGGCAACTGGCGCGGAAAAATTCTGCTCATCGTCCAGAAAGGACAGCCACCGAAAGATCGCATGAGCGCTTTCGCCCAGTTCGGCAATTTTCTGCTCGCCGCTCATAAAGCCGGCGCCATCGCCATCATAGGCGGCCAGGGTGGCCGCAAAAGTGTCGGCATGCACCTCACCCACACCGGTGCTCTCGGCTTCGATACTTACTATGATATTCCCGTCGTCAGCATGGCTGCGGAAGATCAGGAACAGCTCGAGCGCTACCTGGATCGCGGCGTGTTCGTGCGCCTGAAAATCAATGTGCAGAATCGTGCCACCGACGGACCTGTGGATTCCGCAAATGTCGTCGGCGAAATTCGCGGTACGCAAAATCCCGAGCAGATCATCGTTGTCGGCGGGCACTTGGATTCCTGGGATCTCGCTTCCGGCACCACGGACAATGGCTGCGGTACCGCGGTAACCCTTGGCGCGGCAGAAGCCATCATCAAATCAGGATTCAAGCCGCGCCGCACCATCCGCTTCGTCTTGTTCACCGGCGAAGAAGAAGGTTTGCTCGGATCGCTCGCCTACGTGAAGGCGCATCAGAGCGAAATGCCCAATTACGTCGCGGCCTTGATTCTGGACGCCGGACAAGGCGCGGTGATCGGCTTCCAACTCGGCGGCCGCGACGACCTGATTCCCGCTGTGCAGAAATTCGCTGCGTCGTTGCAGGCGTTCGGCGACCTGGAAGTGGACGATGAAGTGGAATTCGGAACCGATACGGGTCCGTTCACCCTCGCGGGCCTTCCCGCCATCAACCTCAATCAGGACACCTCGGATTACAAATACACGCACCACTCCGCCGTGGACACTTTCGATAAAGTGAAAGCAGATGTGCTGGATCGGAACGCGACGGTGATGGCTCTCGCGGCGTTCTGGGTCGCCGACCGCCCCGAGCGTCTCGCCAGCCCCTGGCCGCAGGAAAAAACCGCTCAGATGCTAGTGGACAAACACCAGGACGGCATTCTGAAAGCGTTCGGTCTCTGGCCTTTCGGCAACCTGGGGACGCCGCCTGCAAATCAGTAACTACTCAACATCCCGGGCGGGGTTGCGGTTTGTAGTTTTCGGGTCCGTTTGAGTAGCGTGCTTCTCACTGAGGTAGGGGCGCTGCTTGTGAATCGCTCCCGCAGAGCGGGAGCGATTCATCCTTCGAACCGGACCCGCTTCGCGGGACCGGTTCGAAGGGCCGCGCCCCTTTTCAAGAACACGCCCGCGTCACCCGGCCTAACTAATCAATCGCGCAATCGCAAATGCCGCGGCCGCAGCCAATCCGCCCACCAAAACCGTCTGCATTCCGCCGCGCAATGGTTTCACTCCAGTGAAATGCCCTTTGACCGCGCCAAATCCAAAAAGCGCCAGCAGCGTAACCACAATGGAATAAATCAGCGCCAGATGCAGATCGTGGTGAATGATCATATACGGCGCCAGCGGCACCAATCCTCCAGCGATATAAGACGCCGCAATCGTCGCCGCGCTCCGCGTAGCCCGCGCCGGATCCGGCGGCTCCAATCCCAGCTCAAACCGCATCATGAAATCCACCCACTTTTTTTGATTCGCCGTAATCGTCGAAACAATCGGCGCCATTTGCTGTTCCGTCAGCCCATAATCGCGAAACACTTTCGCCACTTCTTCCGTTTCAATTTCCGGCAATTCCACTGTCTCGCGATATTCCCGGTCCAGTTCCGAAGCGTAATGTTCCGTATCCGTCTTTGCAGCCAGATACCCGCCCAATCCCATCGCAATCGAACCAGCCGCAATTTCCGCGAGGCCCGCAGTCACCACGATCCCAGTGGACGCCACCGCTCCCGTCAATCCAGCGGCCAGCGCAAACGGCACAGTCAACCCGTCCGACATTCCAATAACGATGTCGCGCACCGCGGCAGTCGCGGTGAAATGTTTTTCCACATGTTCGACGGATGGCATCCTCGACTCCCTTTCCCGATCCAATATTTCCAGCTGCCCGTACCCCTCTCCCCCGGCAGGCGCGTATAATTATGGGGCAGGATCTTCAAATCAGGAGGTACATTATGACCGCAACTTCTACAGGACAAGGAGCCGCTCCTCAGATGACTTTCACACTTCCGCCTTTGCCGTATGCATTCGACGCTCTGGAACCCCACATTGACGCAAAAACCATGGAAATCCATCACGACAAACACCACGGCGCCTACGTCACCAACCTTAATAAAGCGCTCGAAGGCCACGCCGACCTGCAAAAGCTTTCCATTGAAGAATTGCTGGCGCAAATCAATAAAGTGCCCGAAGCGATTCGCCCCGCCGTGCGCAACAACGGCGGCGGCCACATGAACCATTCCATGTTCTGGAAAATCATGAAGAAAGGCGGCGGCGGCGAACCCGGCGGCGAATTCGGCAAAGCCATCAGCTCCGCGTTCGGCAGCTTCGCGGATTTCAAAGCCAAGATCAACGACGCGGGCACCAAGCGCTTCGGCTCCGGCTGGGCCTGGCTTCTCTTCCGCGACGGAAAACTCGTGATCGAATCCTCAGCGAACCAGGACAACCCCATCATGGATGGCGGCAAAGCCTTCTTCGGTGTGGATGTGTGGGAACACGCCTACTACTTGAAGTATCAGAACCGCCGCCCCGATTACCTCGAGGCCTGGTGGAACACTATCAACTGGGCACAAGTAGAAGAGAATTTCGCCCACGCCAAGAAGTAAATCAATATTCAATCACATCGCGATTTGCAGGGGCGGATGTCACATCCGTCCCTGCAAACTTTCGATCGCGTGCGTTGCTTTTGTAGCGGCCGCCTTTAGGCGGGCGTAGTTGCTTTTGCCTTCATCACAGTCTCGGCAACAACCAATACTCCATCGCCAGAATCGCAATCGCCGCCAGCGTCGTGATCAGCGTCACGATTAATCCCACCCGCGCGAATTCCCAGAACGTAATCTTCACTTTCTTGCCCGCCTGCTGCAGCACAATCAAATTTGCCACCGAACTGAATGGCGTCGCATTCCCCGCCAGCGTGCTGGTGCTGGCCACCGCCAACCAGATGTAGTGCGTATTCGAAATCGCGGGCACCAGCGGACGAAACAGCAGCACTGCCGGCAGATTGCTCACCAGGTTCGAAAGAATCAGCATCACGCCGCTCACCGCGAATAATTGCGAAATCATTCCGCCCTGCAGTCCGGCCTGAAAATATCCGATCAGGTGTTCCAGCGCGCCCGAAGCCTCGAACCCCTTGATCACCACGAATAGCGACGCAAAAAACAGCAGCAGCTCCCAATCCAGCCGCTGATAAACGTTTTCCGCCTTCACCCGCCCGATGATCAGTATGAACGCACCCACCGAAATGGCCACCAGCGGAAACGAGTACCCCAGAATCCACAGCACAATCACTAGCGCGGCCGCGATGCAGCACTTGATCAGCAGGGTGCGTTCCATCTTCACCGGTAGCGATGGCGGGTGCCGTTTCAATCGGTGGTGAAAAATCTCGCGATGAAAGAAGAGCGCCAGCACCGCAACGTTTATCACCATCCCCACCAGCGCAACAGGCGCCAGATGCGCCAGAAATCCCAGAAACGAAAAATGCGCCGAAACACCGATTACCGCGTTCTGCGGATTTCCCGTAACGGACATCACCGACCCAATATTCGCGGACGTGGCCACCGCGATCACGTATGGAATCGGCGGAACTTCCAGCCTTTTCGTCACCACCAGCACGATCGGTGTGAAAATCAGGCAAATTGTATCGTTCACGAAAAATGCCGCCAGAATTCCCGTGGCGAACACCAGCACCACCAGCAACTGAAACCGCGTGCGCGCCACCGCCGCCACGTGCACCGCGATCCAGTCGAAAAATCCCGAAATCTGAAAATGTGCCACCAGGATCATGATGCCCAACAGGAAAATCAGCGTGTTCCAATCAATCGTCTGGTACGCCTCTGTCAGAGGCACCGCGCCCACCAATACCATCGCCACCGCGCCGCAAAACGCCGCAGCCGTGCGATCCAAATGGCTCCCGCGCCCGCTTTCCACCGCGATCAAAATGTATGTGGCCAGAAAAATGGCGATGGGAATCCAGTGGCTTTGCGCGAGTGTGGCGGCAGCGTGATTCATTTTTTGAATGCTCGAGCTGAGGGCTCGAGGATGGTCAGCTTAACGCGCCCTTGCCGCAGATGAAAAGTGATTGTTTGCTTTCTAAACTGTATTTCGGCAGCCGCTACGGGAAATGTCGCGCGCCCGCATTATTCGGAACCAAGAAATGCGAAGCGCAGCAGAAAAATTCCCGATAACACCCAGATCAGCGGGCTGATGTCCCGGTATTTTCCCGCGCCAATCTTCAGGCAAGTGAAGGAAAGCACGCCCAGACTCAGTCCCGTCGCGATGCTGAACGTCAGCGGCGTCGCCACCAGCGTCAGGAACGCCGGGAAGGCCTCGCTGAAATCATCCCAGCGAACCTTTGCAATCGACCCGCACATCAGCGCGCCCACCAGAATCAGCGCGGGAGCCGTAGCGTACGTAGGGATCGCGGCCACCAGCGGCGCGCAGAACATCGCCACGACAAATAGCCCCGCGATAACCAGATTGCCCAATCCCGTCCGCGCACCAGCTGCCACACCCGCGGCACTCTCGATGTAACTCGTCACCGTGGACGTCCCGGTCAGCGCTCCAACGATCGTTCCAAACGCATCCGCCAGCAAAGCGCGGCTAGCGCGCGGCAATTTCCCATCGCGCAGAAATCCGCCCTGCTCGCACACGCCCACCAAAGTCCCAACGTTATCGAACAAATCCACGAAGAAAAACACAAAGATCAATTCGCCCAGGCCCAGCCGCGCCGCGGAACGCAAATCCAGTTTCAAAAACGTCCCCGCCGGATGCGGCCAGGAAAATAATTGCGCAGGCAAGTGCGCCAGTCCCAACGGAATCCCCGCCAGCGCGATAGCCACAATGCCCAGCAAAATCGCGCTGCCCACGCGCCGGATCATTAAAATCGCAATCAATATCACGCCAGCCGCCGCCAGCAGCACTTCCGGATCGGAAGTTTTTCCGAACGCCACGAACGTCGCCGGATTCGCCACAATAATCTTCGCGTTCCGCAATCCCACAAACGCTATGAACAACCCAATCCCCGCCGCCGTCCCATGCTTCAAACAATCCGGAATGCCGTTCACAATGTGCTCGCGCACTTTCGTCAACGTCAGCAGCAGGAACAAAAGCCCAGACAAGAAAACCACTCCCAGCGCCGTCTGCCACGGCACTCCGCGTCCGATCACAATCGAGTACGTGAAGTACGCGTTCAACGACATTCCCGGCGCCAGCGCGATCGGATAATTCGCCCACAATCCCATCACCAGCGTCGCCAGCGCGGCCGAAATGCACGTCGCAAACAGCACGCCTTCCACCGGCATGCCGCCCTCCGCCAAAATTCGCGGATTCACCACCACCACGTATGCCATGGTCATGAACGTCGTCAGCCCAGCCAGCAATTCGCGGCGTACGGTAGTTTCATTTTCGGTGAGGTGGAATACGCGCTCGAGCAAAATGCTTCTCCCAGCCTAAAAGTGCGCAACTATAGGCCGCACGCGCACTGCCGTCAACGCCATAAGATCTATGGCGCGCGAAATTCCGCCGGTTGCGGTGCGGCGCGATGCGGTTAAAATGCAGTCCATGCCCCCACTCCCCGCGCGCGGTCCCCTACAACAGCTCGCCGAGCAACTCGCTTGCGGAGATATCACGCCCCTCGCCGCAGCCGAAGCAGCCCTCGCCCGCGCCAACAGCAACGCGAGCGGCAACGTCTATATCGCGCTCGATAGCGAACGAGTTCGCCAGGAAGCCGACACGTTACCCCAGCGATTTCCGCCCGCAGCCAAGCCGCCTCTCTACGGCGTCCCTGTTTCCATCAAAGACTGCTTCGACGTAGCCGGCTTCCCCACCACTTTAGGTTCGCGCTTCTACGCCGAACGCAACGGCACAGCCCGCGAAGATTCCGCCGTGGCCGCCCGCCTGCGCGAGCAAGGCGCGCTCATCATCGGCAAGACGCACATGCACCCCCTGGCCTACGGCATCACCGGAGAAAATCCGGACTACGGCGATTGCGTGCAGCCGAGCGACGCGCAACGCCTCACCGGCGGCTCCTCCAGCGGCGCCGCGGCCAGCGTACAGGAACAATCGGCGCTAGCGGCAATCGGCACGGACACCGGCGGCTCGATACGTCTCCCCGCCGCGCTCTGCGGCGCAGCCGGATATCGCGCGTCGCTTGAGCAGGCCCATCAGACAAAGCTGTGGCACGGCGGCATGCACCTCGCCCCCACTTTCGACACGCTCGGCTGGCTGTTCCAGGATCTGCGCGACGCGCCGCTGCTCGCCGAAGCGCTCTTTGGGCTGCACTCACCGGAAGCAACCGAAACGCGCCCAAGGATCGGCTGTCTCAGCGACGACTTTCTCCACGATTGCGACTCGCAGGCGCTAGCCGGCTTCGTGGAGTGGAAGAAAAAACTCACCAACACCGGCGCCACCATCATTCCGTCGGACACGGCTTACTGGGACGAAGCTCTTGAAATCTACGCCGCGATCACCGCGCACGAAGCCGCGGCGATTCACACCGTAAAATCCGGCGGAGATTTTTCGCACTTTCCCGCGCCGATCGCCCAGCGCCTCACGTGGGGCGCATCCATTTCACCAGATGAACTCGCCCTCTTCCGCGCCCGCCACGCCCGTTTCCGCGAGCGCGCCGAATCGCAACTCCGCCAGTTCCATTTCTTCCTAGCGCCCTGCGCCGCGCTGCACCAGCTCGCGGCCGGCGCCGATCACACAGAATCGCGCCGCCCCATCCTGCGCTACACCACACCCATGAGCCTGGTAGGCGCGCCAGTCGTCACGCTGCCCGCCACCACCGGCGCCGGCGTGCAGCTGATCGCTCCGCGCAATGCAGACGCGCGCCTGCTGGCATACGCAAAAGCGATAGGAACGCGCCTCGCTTAGCGCATCGCCCCGCGCGCCAAGGTTTGACTTTGTAGCGGCCACCTTTAGGTGGGCGCCTTTGACTTTACCGATGTAGCGGCGCACTCTACTGCGCCATAACCCCCGCTACTCCTCCCCAATATCCTCATTCCAAACCGCCAAATGCCCACGAATATACTCCCCCAAAAGCGCCACACATTCCGCCGAATCCAAATCAATCAGCGTGATCCCCAGCGACCGCAGCCACTCCATCCCTCCCTGAAAGTTGCGGCTCTCCCCCACCACCACCGTGCCAAACCCAAACTGCCGCACCAACCCGCTGCAATACCAGCAAGGTGCCAGCGTCGTCACCATAATAAGGTTGCGATAACTGCGCTGCCTCCCTGCCTTGCGGAACGCGTCCGTCTCCCCGTGCGCCGAAGGATCCGCCTGCTGCACCCGCCGGTTGTGCCCCGCGCCCACCAGCTTTCCCGTCGCGTCGAAAATAGCCGCCCCGATAGGAATCCCGCCCTCGGCCAGCCCCGCGCGCGCCTCCTGCAGCGCCACGCCCAGCATCGCCGCGTAATCGAGTGATGGAGTCATGCACACCTTATACTCGCAGCAGCCCCGCCCTGAAAAGCGCGAATTAGCACGCACGCCGCGACTTCCGCCCGTCACTAATCACTAATCACCAATCACTAATAGCGACCCGCGTTGACATGTGCTCCACATGTAAGTATGCTGATCGCATGTCCATCATGGTTCAGATCCGCAATGTGCCTTCCGATCTGCATCGCGAACTCAAGTCCCGCGCCGCGCTGGAAGGCATGTCCCTCTCGGATTACCTCCTGCGCGAGCTGCGCCACGCGCTCGATCGCCCCACTCTCGACGAAATGCGCAAACGGCTTTCGCGGCGCCAGCCTGTGCAGCCGCGTCCCGCGCCGGCAGCCGCGGTGCGCGCCGCAAGGAATAGCCGCTGATCGTTGTGGACGCCTCCGCGATTCTGGAGGTTCTGCTCCAGACGCCTGCAGCTCGCCGTGTCAGCAGCGTCCTCTTTGCCCCCAGCCAGACGCTGCATGTCCCCCATCTGCTTGACCTGGAGATCGCTCAGGTTTTGCGGCGCTACGTGCGTTCAGCCAGCATCTCCGCCGAACGCGGCGCCGAAGCTCTCGCCGATTTCCTAGATCTTCCGCTCACTCGCTATCCCCATTTCGTTCTGCTCCCGCGCGTCTGGCAAATGCGTCACAACCTCACGGCGTATGACTCCGCCTACCTGGCTCTTGCCGAAGCCCTCGATGCTCCGCTGCTCACGCGCGACCGCGCCCTGGCCAGAACAGGCAGCCGCGCGCGCGTTGAGTTGCTATGACCGGATAGATTCCGCAGCGAATCGCCGACCGAACGTATTTTGCAGTAGAAGCTGCAAAGCATTCCGACGAATCCGTAGGGGCACGGCATGCCGTGCCCGCTGTAGCAGCGCCGCCGCGTTCTATCGCGCGGATGGCGACCCACCCGCCCATTCTGATCCGCCGATCCAAGAGCAAAATGAAGCGATCATCGCAGCAATTTACCATTGTGTTACAGTCTCTTCGCAATAATGGACGATCAAAACATCTCCGGGCCGATAAACGCCCCTACGCCACAGCCACCTGCCGCCGATCAACTCACAGAAATCGAAAAGCAAATGACCGGCTTTGAACGGGCGACGCTGCGTGGGACCAAAGCTGCCGTCTTTATGTCTTTTCTCGCTGCTGGTTTCGTTTGTCTTCAATGGATTGAAATGCGCAAGGGTGCCACGGATACACATACGCTCGCGGTAGCGGCCAAAACGCAAGCTGAAAAAATGTCCAGCATGTCCGATGCCGCCGAAAAAATAAGAGACGCTTCACAGAATTTGGTCGCCGAGACCAAGAAGACAGCCGACAGTTCCCAGAAGGCGATTCAGGAGAGCAACAGGCAAAGCCAGGCTTCGTTGGACGCCACAATTGCCAATGGCAGGCTCGAACAAAGGGCATGGGTCGCAGAACTTGCTATGCAGATGGATGGGCCCGAGGTTGCAATCGGAAACGCCGCAAAGTATACGGCATAGAACCGCTCGTCCACCGACTGCAACCCAATCGATTCCCCGATCCGTGTCTCGGTCAGAATCACGTGCTGGTGCTTCCAGGAAAACACACCGCGCGGTCCTACGCGCCGCACGCTGCCGTATTCCGGCTCCGGCACGCGCGCCGGATATGCACGCGCCGAAGGCGTGTACACCGCACTGGGAGTTTCC